>Ga0316192_10000503_pt1 | contig 28864 bp, 44 predicted proteins | sample MerIslwburrow_MG_FD_204931 | JGI IMG/M metagenome (GOLD analysis project Ga0316192, IMG submission 204931) | Coastal sediment microbial communities from Maine, United States - Merrow Island worm burrow | ecosystem: Environmental > Aquatic > Marine > Coastal > Sediment | place: USA: Maine...
ACTCTTCCTGCATCGGTACGCTGCCGCATTGGTCGCACAGAAGCGCCCTCCCGTCTTCGGAAGCGACCAGGCCGCCTTGTCCCTGGAAGTGGCCGACCCATCCCCAGATTCCGCAATGTGCGCAGCGTCCGCGCTCCTTACTGAGTTCATCGACGCCGTCAACCTGTTTGTAGACAGTCGTGTTCGGTTTTCTGTTTGTGTCAGTCATCGTGGTTCCTTTGCGTTGGTCAGTCGTCTTGTTCAGCGCCCGTTGCTCCTAGCGGCTGAGGCTGGCGCGGAAGAATAGGTAGGCTGCGTCGGTGTCGATGTCGTTCGCGCGGCAGGCGTCGCGCAGCATGTCGACCGTGTCGTCGTCGCCGAGGCCCTGGGCGTTCGCGTCGTCGAGCGCTACTGCCAGGTATCCGATTTCTGCGGGGGTGATTTGCTGCGTCGTCATGAGTTCAGACTACCTCCGGGCGCTTGGCCCGTCAACGAAAACGTTCGCCTTTTCGTTCTTTTCCGATAACCCCCCGGAATCTCGGGGGGGAGTGCGCCGGGGGGGGGCCGGCCTACAGGCCCTTGGCCTGCAGGCCGCCTGCGAGTTCTTCGCTGGCGAGGCGGTAGGCGGCCTCGGCAACCAGGTTGAATTGGGAGTAGCTCAGGTCGCAGAGGTCGCGCAGGGCGTCCATCTCGTCCGAGTACAGCTGGAAGTCGGATGCGTTGGCATCGATCCAGTTCATGGTGTCGTCATAGGCCAGGCCGGCCAGGAGGGTGCGGAAGGTGGGGTCGAGAAGCGCCATCAGGCGCATGTCGGCGTTGTGGGTGTCGGTGGCGGTGTTGGTGGTTGTCTGCGTCGTCATGAATCCAACCTACCTCGGCCCCCGGCCCTGGTCAACGCAAAAGAACGCAGATTCGCACTTATTCGACAACTGGCCGGAATCGCTATCGGATCCGCGAGTGTTTCGGAACGACCACAGGATCCCCGTTAGGATCATCGCTAACACGGTGCCCATGCCAGCGGGCTAGTGTATTTCGGGTGTTGGGCTACCACCAACCGCGAGATCTTAGAACGTAGGATCTAAGATCTTGGGGCCGCTAGCACTCGACCAGGTATCCGTCGCGCAGCCAGCCGTGGGTGACAGGTTCGAACTTGTACAGGACGGACCCGCGGTCGATCTGAATCAGCCGGCGCGTCTTCAGGAGGTGTTCGCCGCACGAAAACCGTTCGTAATTGCAGCCGATCCACATACGCCATTTTGCGCGAGAGTCGCACCACTCGCATTTTGCAGAGTTCATTGCGTCGCCGTTCGCCGTTCGAGGTCCTTCAGCATCTGGATGTGTTCTGCGAGACACTGCGGAACTGGCGCATTGCCCTTGGTCCACTGGTAGACCTGTTCTCGTTCATCGTCGGTCAGTTTTTCGATAGCGAATCGCGGCGCGTTTGCGACGGTCGTAAGGCTGAAGGCGTTCATCATGTTCGAGAACTCCTGCGACTGAACGAGTGCAGCGAGAGTGCCTTTGATGCTTGCCATGGTTGTCATTCTTTCGTTGTTGGGGTCATTCGTTCCCGAATTTGCTTCGGGGTGAGTTGTTGAAAGCCTAGCTTCCCACGCAGCCACACGGTCCCGTCGTCGTTCAGCTTATGGACCGTCCACTTGCCGTGGTGTTTCATTTTCCACACGTCGCCGACCTGTATCTCTGGCTGCGCAGGAGGCGCAAAATCAAACAGGCCGAGCTGGCTCATCTCCTAAGTCCAGCGCGCGAAGGATGTCTAGCGTAACGTGTTCGTTTTGCAGCACCTCCCATGCTATGCGACATCGACTTCCCAGTTGCAGATGTTGGTCAGGTCCATCCAGTCTTGTTTGGCAAGGTCGAGAACGGTCTGGAGCATGCTTTCGCTGTCGAGCTTTCTCTCTTCGAGAAGCGTTGCGAGGCCTTCGGCTTCGTCGTCTGGTAGCTCCAGCTCGATAGTTCCAGATGCAGTGATGTCAATCGTTAGCTTTTTCAATTTGCCTTCACCTTCGTGCAATTTGCGCCGACCCATTTTGATGCCGGCTGAGTCAAAAGAGATTCTTCTCTGGCGAACATGCTCGCAGCATCCATTAGTGACAGCGCGTGCAGCTTGCACGATTTGACCGTTCTGCGGTCGGCGACAAGTTGGCCGTTCTTGATCAGCTCGTATCCAACGGGCTTGACCAGCTTCCCGTTGTAGACAGGTCGGATCTCCCATGCGCCGCAGTGCGAGCGCGTCCCGCCGTCTTTGATTCGCGTCCACGAGATCATGGCTTGCGTTCCTTCTTGATGCGGTTGCCGGTCAGCTCCATCTCGTACAGCTGTCCGGTCGCCCGGTGGCAGTCCGGGCATTCACCTGGGTCTTCGTCGATCAGGAACACGTAGTCTTCGCCGCAGTGATCGCATGGCCTCACGTCTTCGAGTTCTCCAGGTTCTTCGAGGTCTGTCATGGCGCCTGTCTGGGTTGCTGATTGTTAGTTCGAACATTCCGACGTTGAGAAGTACCGTTGATGGCCCGGCCTGCATGCCGATCTTCCATTGCCAGCCACCACCGAATCGCCCCATGAATGCATCTGGCCCCCTGTGCCGATAGGTAATGCGCCTGCCGGCGACAGTGAACTTTCTGTTTACGGCCCCGTCGCGTTCTGGGATGAGCGCGCGAGCCTTTCGCATCGCCGTCGCGATGATCACAGGCAGACTCCTATCTGAAGCGGGCCTTCGATGGTGACGCAGATCTCCCCAGCCGCGCATCGGTCCGGGTCGTTCTGTAGCGGCCAGGTCGCGTAGTCGCAGAGGCTGCGGCAGGTAGACGCCGCGCCGATCGTCATGCATTGCAGCCCAGGCAGGCATTCGTTCAGCGAGCTACAGGTCTGGCCTTTGGCGAAGGCTCCGTGCTGGTAGCAGCCGACTACGCTGGGGGACATGAGGCAGGCGCGGCCTTCTTCGCAGTCCTGTTCCAGCGGGTCGCAGGTGGTGATTTGGATCGCGTCTGGCGCTTCGGCGTCTGGCGCTGGAGGAGTGTTCGCGTCGGCAACCTCTGCGTCGGTAGCGGCCGCAGCGTCCGGCGTGATGATGCCCGCGTCGGTCTCGACGATTGAGATGGAGTCTTGCGATCCAGCATCGGCGCCGAGGGATATGCCAGTGTCTGGTCCGATGTCTTCCGGCCCCGATGCGGCGGACCCGCATGCGCAGAGGATTGCTGCCAGCAGTGTTCCGATGGTCTTCATGATGGTGGTCCTTTTGCTATCGGTGTCGTTTATTGTTCGGCCAAGATTTCTTTATGCCTTTTTTGCGTCATGTATTCATTCATGGGGAGTGTGTCGAGACTGTTCATGATGAGAAACAGTGTCGCCCAGAGTTGGTAATCGCCATGGATGGCTGCGGACCATCGGCATTGGTTGTTCGCCTGGTACCCGAAGCACCAGTCTGGATCGAACCCTTCGAAGTAGACCGGTCTCAGGTCGTCACCGGTGTATTCCGGCTCTGGCGGAGGCTTGGTGATGAACAGGCGCGAAAGCGCGTCATCGCAGATCGCGTGTTGCGACAGCACAGAAATCTTCCAGCCATGGAAGTTGTTTCGCATAATAATGTTCAGGCCGATGTCTGGGCGCGCGAAGGCGTACACTGGAAGGCGTACACTCTTTGAAGTGTGCTCGCTTACTACGCGGGCAGACCTGGCCACCTCGTATGGCCCGTGCTCGCTGCTGACCAGTTCCACCATCTCTCGCTGTTTGAACGGGATCGATCCGCCGTTATGCATGACCAACGGCGCGAGAACGTCGCGGACGAAATAGACCTGCTTCACTGCAGCGCCAGCGTAGATGTACTTGGGGGTTCCTTCTCCGTATTCCTTGCGCCATGAGAGGAACCACTCCATGAGGTCCGGTGCGGCCGCGATTGTTTCAGCGAGTTTCATTGTTGCCTCCTGTTTGCGGTGATGGTGCGTCTGGCAGCAACCGATCTGCTGTGAGCTTGTACGCGATCGGTAACGGGATGTTCCACAGCTTCTGGTAGCCGCGGCAGAGGAGTGGAGTTTCGAGTTGTTCGATCTCACTCAGCACCCATCCGTGCGGACCGAAGAACCAGCGTTGCTGATCTTTGCCTATGAGTTTTGCGGCTTCGATGTCGCCGTGGACGAAGGCTCCGATGCGGCATGTTGCGACGATGGCGCCGCGTGCTTCGCTGAGATGTTGCGGTACCGGTCGGTCGCCGTCATGAAGAAGCGACTGCATCAGCGCGTCTGCCGGCTTGTCGAATCGCTGGCCAGCATGGATGGCGATTAGTTGGCCGATCATTCTGTCGTTCGGCTTCCAGGATCGGTTCTCTATTCGCTTGATCCCGGAGGCCACGAGGCCGGCCCATGGCTGATGCAGTGTCAGTGCGTACATCAGGTTCCCGCTTCCTGGTCGCGCGCGATCCACTTATTTTCAAACACGAGTTCGTGCCTGTGAAACATGAAGGCGACGCGGATAGACATTCGCTCGACCAGGTGCTGAAGGTTGCTTGGCGATGCACGCACTGTTGCGAATTCGTCCTGCCATGCAAACAAGACGTCTGTGAGCGCGGTCAGCACGTTCTCGGGCATGTCGTAAAGCATCAGCCATCGGCCGTCGACGCGCTCGACCGGTGATGCTGAGAACGTCAGGAGGTCTGGGAGACTGTCTCGGCGGGTGTATTCCACCGAGATGCGGATGGGGTGCGCGTTCGCGCAGCCGATCGTTAGAATTTTTTCAGGCATTGGATTGGTACCTGGGCCTACAGCGGAAAGACTTCGACGTCGAGAGTTATTGGGTTACCGGTTGAGAACTGAAGGAAGTACTTCAGCACGGTCTCGTCTGGGGAAATTGGTTTCGCGCGCCATTGGCGGAGGCTGCCAACTTCCAACGCGCCCTGTAGCATCTGCTGGACAGCGAGGTCGGTGGCAAGCATGCCTGTAACTCTGGCGCTAATCGTGTGGACCGATCCGGCGATATGCGCAAGGGTGCTGAGGTCTTTGGAGGACATCGCGTTCGGCGCGTCCGTCCTGGTCGATCTGACTGTTCGTGTTGTCATTGGTCGTTCTCTTCGTCTGTGCCGGTTACGTCTAGGGCGCAGAGAGTCTGTGCGATGTTTCTGGCTCTCTCGACAATCATTCTCTCGTCGAGGTCTTTGCTGTCCCTGGTTACGAACACTCGGATACCGGCTGAGATCGTATTCACCAGGTCATCGTTCACGTTGACTCGGATCTGCATGGTCCTATTTCACCCGCTGCCCGGTGCTTGAGGTTTCGGAATATTCTTCGTCGCTGTCGAAGCCCAGGTCGTCCGCGTCATGGACCGGGCAGAGATCGTCCGATACCGGCCCCAGCGCGCAGAGACATTCGTCCGGGACAAGCGGCGCCCGCTTGATGACTTCCAGCGTGCGGGTCACCTCCCTTAGTGCGCCTGCCATCACCTCTCGGTTAGAGATTGCGCCAAGCGCGCTGCGGACTACGTCCATCTGTGATTCGGTCAGTTCGATTAGATATTTCATGGCAGCCTCCGTGTGGTGAAGTCGCGCGCCTACCTTGCGGCCTGCGCGCGGTGGATTATTTGCTAGCTGTCCTCGCCTTTGAGGGATGCAAGGATGTCTTCGAGTTCGCTCGCGTAATGCTTCATGTCGCCGACGTATCCCCAGCTGCGTGAGTTGGCGGCCTGGCTTGCGCGATGGCCCTTGATTGCGGCGCCGACATCCTTGAGGAGTTTCTCGACCCGGTCGGCCTCGCGGTTGTAGACCTCGGAGGCGCTCTTCGATTTGGGCTTGGTGGCTATGGCTGCTTTGCGCGTCGTCATGAATCAACCCTACCTCCGGGTCCCCGTACCGTCAACGGGAAAGTGCGAGAAATCGTACTTTACCGCAAGCCCCCCGTATTGCCCCAGGATTCCCGCAGTGGCTCGGCCGGGCGAATATGCGCCCACGGCGCCCACGGCGGAACGGTGGGCGCCTGGTCCCGCCAGCGCCGGCCTGGCGGCGGCGGCCGCGGGGCCGCCAGTTTGCCCCAGGACATGGCGTGCAATACGGGTGTTTCGGAACGACCATTCGGACGTCTGCCGGGGGGGTTGACTTTCGGACTTACTAAACGCGAAAGTCGTTGGCCGGTGGCAGACGGGGAGATCATCGTCGACTCGAAACGTGGCGCAGGATCACTTGTGAGTTTCTCTGTGCTGATGATGGTCGTCCCGAAACACTCCTGGATCCGTCCCGATCCGCTTCGAATACGCGTGCTTGTGAGTCCGCGCCACCATGTTTTCCGGTATGCCGATGCCAGTCAGCGAAAAGAAGATCATGCAGCGTCCTGACAGCGCGTAAGCATTGGTCACAGCAGTAAGGTATAGATGCGTTTCGGCAATGCTAAAAACTATTGCGCATTAGGCGCATATCGAGAAAGCGAGATTGACAATGAAGTCAGACAGGAAAGCAGGAAGCGGGGGAGAGGCTATCCACTTGTCGCCAGCGCCGGACGGGGCCACCTGTGAGATCCATGACTGGAAGGACGAGGGGCTCCCGGAACGAATCGTTCGGTTGGCGCGAGAGCGACACATCGCAGATAGCTCGGTGACTGTCTGCAAGGAGTGCATCGATCGCGCGAAGGGCGTCGCTGAAGCGCAGCGGTATCCAGAGGGGAAAATCAGCGCCGACGATGAAGGCCAGGTCCAGATAGGGATCGCAGCCGATCCAGGGAAGGGCATCGTCGTCGTTAGTTTCGAGAATCCGGTGACGTGGATCGGGGTACCTCCAGCCCAGGCGCGTGCGCTATCGATTGCGCTAGACATGAAGGCGAACGAGATCGAACCGCCGATCATGCAGGGTACCGGCATGATGGTGAACGCGACGCGCGCCGATGGGGCGTCTGCCAGCGTGGAGATCGAGACCCTTGCGGACGAAGAGCTGAAGCAGTTCATCGCTGCGTTGACGCCAGACGAGCGTTCCGACTGGCTGTTCGGCGTCGTCCGCGCGGTCCGGGAAACGAGGCTGCTTCGATGATTGCGATTGACGAGGACGGCAATGGGGGCGCCCGGTGTGCCGGGCAGTGCTATTGCTGTAGCGCCACAAACAACAAGACGGACGACGACGGGGATCCCATCGCAGACGTTCGCGACATCATCTTCACGAACAAGAATGGTGTCGATCGTCGCCTGCCGCTATGCATTGAATGCAGGAGCGAGTTGCACGACGAGCTGACGCCAGACGATGCGGGCGAAGCGGAATCGAACCGTGTAAAGGAGTTGGACTGGTGAGCGATCAAGCGGCAGATGTCGGCGACGTGAATCACTGCAATAAGTGCGGGGAGGATCTTGGGGCGAGCTTCTATTCCGACGTTCCAGGGCACGGGGACTTGTGCAACGAATGCCACGTCGACGTCCATGGCACGAACCATGCCGAAGATCTAGGCGAGTTCCCCGGTGACGTGCGGGCGCGGAAGATCACGTCGCTTGACCGCGCAGCGATGGTCATTGACGGCGCACGCACCAGGCTAGTGAAGTGCATGGACCGCAAGCGCAAGGTCGGCATGGCGATGGCCGACGAGCTGGAGGAGATTGCGGGCGTGGTGTCCAGGCTACAGGACGCTATCGAATACCTCTCCAGCTACGATGGCTGACCCAGTCGACAAGTGTGCTTGCGGACATGAACGCGGATGGCACGTCCGTGGAGAACACGAGTGTCATTGCGGGTCGTGCGACTGCGACCAATACGCTTCCCCGCTGCCTGTAGCCAGGTCGGTACCGCGCAACGGGGAAGTGTTCTTCCCGCTACTAGACACAACTTGCTCTGGCCCTGGTTCGGCAATTGTTCCTGTCGATGTCTTGCCAGCGCCAGCGCCAGTGACGGTTCATCAGCGCGCTGAGAGCTACCCACGTTCGCGGCTCATCGCAAGGACGGCGGAGTTCGGCCGGCCGACGTGTCAGCGCTGCGGGATCGACGTTGACGTTGTTGCGACGGAACGAAGCATTGAGACGGGGTCAACACTCATCCACGTTGAGTGTCATGGCGCGCGCGACGTCGTTAATCTTACGGACGATGACGTGGACGCAGCCGTCAATCTGAGAGATGTCATCTCAGATCTTTGGGCATTCACCGACTAGCCTGGTGCGTCTTTTCCAGGTCGGTGAAGTACCTGCCCATGGAGAATGCGTCTTCTAGGCTTAGCTTGATCGTCTTCCGGTCGTTGCTGCCTCGGTCACCCTCGATGATTACGAGGGTGACGTGTGGAGCGCCTGCATAGTGGACCGCATGCAACGACCGGTGCGGGCCAAGGGTGTACTTACGCCCGGTCATCATGACGGCGCCTTAAACGGGGTCGTGGCCCTGAAAGAAGAATGTCGGGTCTGTCCCGGCGACGGTTTCCGTGACCTTGATGAGCTTCACGCAGTGCGGAAGGTCGGTCGCGGCCGGGCCGCTACGAACGATTGCATCAGTGGTCACGGTTGCGGCGATTGTGATCCACGTCGTTCCGTCATTCGATACCAGCACGTTGTAGCTGCCGGATGCCCCTGGGTGGACGACAAGCGACTTGTGTGTGAAGCGCTCGATATCAAGCTCGGTGTTGATTGCGAGTGAGTGGTTGACGTTGTCTGACATTTGGCTGATCTCCTTGGGTAGCGATCGAGCTTACAGCATGCGAAACGCGGTGCGGGACGTTTCCTCTGCGTCGCCAACGCCTCGGTTTGCGCTGAACTCTGTTAGCATCTTCTTGGCTGTTCGCTGGCCATGCTCGACGGCCCACTCGCGCTTGCGCAGTGCGCAAGCGTCGACGTGGACTTCGCCATCGTTGACCCATGCGATGTGGAATCCGTCGTCTTCGCTGATCACCGTCACATACCCGGTGTTTGCCGCGTTGGTGATCGGGGCTTCCCGGAGGCGATGGTTCGCACACGTCACGTCTTCCGGTCGGTCGACGTAGACGATCTGATCTTCTGTGAATTCCTGGGAGTTCATCGGCAGTACCTTTCGTTCAGCGCCGCAGCGTGCTTGTCGAGAGATCGGGGGAACGGGTCGTTCGGTGATTGCACCTCCCTGGTGATCCCTGTTGCGGTATGCGACAGGCCAAGCCCGTGGGATATAGCATGAGTGTTCACCGCGTATTGCATCGAGTAGCTGGAGTTCATTGAGATCGCAGGTTCGTAGAGTCGGATCTCCACGTAATTGACGCGGTCGCCAGTCTTTGACGCGAAGGTCTTCTCCCAGGCGGTGCCGCGCTCGGGGTCGTTCACGGATGCGTCGATGATTCGGATGTCGCACGGGCACGGCTTGCTGAGAACCAGGACCGCGCACCCAGCGGCACGGTTCCATAGGTCGACCGCCGCAGCGCAATCGTCGTGGCCACTCTCGCAGGAGACCTTCAGCGGCAGCCTGTCGCGATCCCACCGAACGGCAGCTTCGCCTTCAGCCCAGACTGGAATCCCTGGCTGGACCGCGTACTGATTCCAGAGCATTGCCCCGGTGATTGCTATTACCCCCAGTACCAGAACAATGATGGTTGACCTGTTCATTGCCTGAAAATACCAGGGGGGTCTGTCTGTCTACCTGATGAAGGTGGACAGGATGTGGGTGAGGCTGCCAACCTCTCTGGCGGACAGGCGGACGCTGATCTCGCGTCCGCCGTCACCCACGAACATCAGGACGACACACCTGTTCGCGACTGTCCGCGGAGGTTCGATCCTGATGTGGTCGACGTCGCCGCCCGCTTCGCCGAGGCAAAGCGTGATGCCGTAGTCGTCAACCAGGCTCCCCATACAGACAGTTTGTCATCACTTGCCTCCGGCGACCAGTGCGAGGCGTGTTACGACGGCGTTACTGGCTGGTTGCTGGCGTTACAGAGTTCTTCTAACTCAATGATGCGCAGGTACTTTTCAAGTCGTATGTTTTCGCCGGCCAGATTTCTGGCCGGAATAGATAGAAGCATCTGGCCTTCGTCGATGATGGCGTATTCGAACCCCTGCGAGTCCATGCGCGCCAGCGCCATGCCGTAGACGGTCTGGTTCGACGGCGTGATTGCTCGGTACTTGTAGTCGAACTGCTCTGCGATGCTTTCGATCTGATCTTCCGGCGAGAGGATGTCTCCGGCATCGTCTGTAGCGTCCGTCGGCAGGAGGAAGAGGAGGCAGCTGTCGCTCAGCGCTGTCATCGAATCGATCGCGTCTGGCGTCTCGTTTTTTTGCGCGTCCGTTTCGGTTGAGGTGTCGACACAGTCAAGCGTATCGCGCCAATGGTTCGCCTCGTGCTCGTCAAAGCTTTGCATCGATCCACGTCCGTCGACCTTCGTTATAAACATTGGTCCGCGTATCGTGTGCCCGCCAGGTATCACAAAGTTTACTGGCATCGGTTCGGTGCGGTTCCATTTGGGATGCGAGTTGACTGAGAGTGCTGCGTCTTCGTTGCAGACGATTTCGATCCTGCTTCCGCCTTCTCCACCGACCGTGATTGTTTGGCAGTGCCCCTCCACGATCGCCTGCCACGCATCGATATCATCCTCCACGTTCGCGATGTATGCCGGGGCCCCGACCTTCTTCACTACCGCTTTGATCACGTTCATCGTTGTTGCCTCCGCTGATGGTTTGAATTCGCTGGCAGTTTGGGCACTGCCAGCCGCTCGCAGACATTTGCCAGCCCTGGTGTTTCGCATAGGCTTCGGCCTCATATTTTTTCAGCAAGTCGCCTTCGACGAACAGTGCTGATTGCCTGGGGCAGGTGCGGCATAGCAGAACCCATGCGCGCACCATCTTTCCGTTGCCTGCCGTCATGCCACTTTGGCTTCTTCACTTCCGTCGCTTACTAGAACTCCGCCGCGCAGATATGCGATGTACATCCTGTCTCCGTGGATGGCTGAGATTATTCTTCCTCCGAGGACTTTGCACTGGGATGTTTTGAGTGCCTTGAGTACGCGAGTGATCATCCCTTTGTTGCATTCGCTGTCGTCGACTTCATATCCGCGTTGCCGGCTGGCCTCGATGCGATGCGCAGGGTTGTAGGAATGTTTTCCGGCGCAGCCGCAGCAGCACCGGTCGGGCTTGCCTGAGTATACGCTTTGCACGTCGCCGTTCGTGAGTGCTGCGATTGTTTTCGTTGTTGCGGTCATCGTCATTGCCTCCGTTAGTAGCTAGCGCAGACCGGGCCGATTCCGGTCTCGATGGATTGCGGTACGGTGAGTGCGCGGCCGCAGCGGCCGCAGCGGCCTTCGTGCCAGATTTCTACATTGGTGGGGAGTTCGCCGTTGGCGATGCGCTTCCAGCACCAGGCGAATGCCCGCGCGCTGGGGGCGTCTTCGCCGAAGGGGCTGCGCCTTCCGTGGCGGTAGTTGGTCTCTTCGAAGATCGTCCCAAGGAATGTGTAATCGTCCGGGGCCGAAAGGACTGACACAAAGTGCAGGACCTTCATTTCTTCCGCATTGTTGGATGGTACGAATTCGCCCTTGGTGACGCGGTAGGTGAAGCGCGTGCCTGTCACTTTTGAGACCAGGGTTATCGTAGCCTTGCCTGCCAGGACAAATGCCTTCGCCTGGTCTCCGCTTTCTAGTCGGTGCCTGTTCTTCGCCATGAATCCAATCTACCTCCGGCCGGCCCGGCCGTCAACGGGAAAGTGCGCAAAATCGTACTTTCCCGGCAAGCCCGGTGTGTGCCCGTATTTCGGCCGGTGGCGCCTGGCCCTCCCCGTGGCTGGGGGCGGCGGCCGCGGCCGCCCACGGCCGGAGTGCGGCGCGACAGCCGGGCGTGTTACCTTGACTTGGTGGACGGAGATCGGACGGCGACGGAGCACCCGCTCGACGGGTGCAGGGGCGAGATGCTCAAGCGAGCCCGTGCAGCCGAAGATCCCGACCAGGGAACGACGGCGCGCGAAGCCCTTGTGGCCCTGCTCGAAGGTGAGCAGGGGATATGCGCCCGTGATTCAATCAGGATTGCACACGCATGGCTGAACAACAGGCAGACTCCGACCGGGTATCGTGCGAAGTAGTCGATCGCGAAGTAGTCGATCGCAGATCGTGTTGCCCGCGGTTTGATGGAATTCAGATGTTTGCCGCCACGAAGGCGCGCGAGCGGGAAAAGCTGGGGGAGACGATCTCAGCGTGGATGGCGAAGAATCGGCATCTAGTCCCTGTCGATCGGACCGTTACCCAGTCATCTGACAATGAATTTCATTGCGTGACCGTCACCCTGTTCTGGCGCAAAGGGGTCATCTAGTCGCGTGACCTATGGCCTCGTTTCGAGACAGGCTTAAGGCGCGAAGAGCCGCGGGAACGGAATCGCCATCAGCTGCAGCCGTTTCCGGCCGGGGGGACAGCGCTCCGAACCCGCGGCTCGATCCGAATCTAGCACGGGAGGGTTCGGACGGCGGAGAAGATATCGTCGTCGCTGGGCCCGGCGTAGATAGTCGTGGTGTTGAGATTCTTGTGTCGGGCGACGCGCTGGGTGAGCCGGATGTCCCCGGTGGCCCGGTAGACGTTGGTCAGGGCGGTGTGCCGCAGCTGGTGGAACGTGAAGCGTCGGTCGAGGCCAGCGCGGTCCTGCCAGTTGCAGAAGGTGCGGCGGACTTGTCTGGTGCAGAGTCGGCCACCAAGCCGGCTGACGAACAGGGGGGAGTCGACGTCGAGCCCCTCGCCGTTGCGTCGCTTCCAGGACATGAACCGCTTCATCTTGAAGACGAGGCTGTCAGGGAGGAAGACGGTCTGGGGGGCGGGGCGACCGCCACACCGTTTGAAGACGCGCAGCTCGATGCGTCTACGGACGCGCCCGGTGCCGTCGAAGAAATCGCCGACGTTCAGGGCGACGATCTCCATCTCACGCAGCCCGGTGCCGAGGGCGAGGGCGAACAGGACGTGGTCGCGGAATCCGCGGACATGCTCGCCTGTGACGCGGAGAAGCCGGGCTTGCTCGGCGACGGTCATGGTGGTGGGGGGACGTCGAATCCCGTCGATGTAGCTCATGATTTGCCTCCTGGGTCCACGTTCGCGTTGGAAGGGGACGGAAGTCAACGCGAGATCTGGCAACTTAAAGAAAGCCCGCTGGTGACTACCCCGGCTGGGGTAACGCGCACACCGCTAGTTGTTGTCAAGCGTGACGAGAATGACTTCGCTGACTGGCTGTCGACGGAGACAGGGTTCCTTCTGGGGCTTGCGCAGTTTGGAGACGAAGACCTCAGCCTGGAGCCTTACCAGATCGCGTTCATGCGATGTAAGTCAGACTATCGATGCGTTGAGAAGTCGCGCCAGGTCGGATACAGCTTGCTGTTTGCGTGCGAGGCGATTGCGCGCACGCACCTGCGGGAAACGCACAACAGTATTTTCGTCTCGTACAACCTCGCAGATTCGAAAGAGAAGATTGCGTACGCGGCACAGCTACACGAAGAGCTTCCTCTCGAATACCAGAAGAAGAAGGTCGTTGATTCGAAGACAGAGCTTGGCTTCAGGTCGAATAGTTCGAACAAGCGCGTAAGCCGAATCATTTCGAACCCGTCCCGTGCGCCGCGCGGAAAGAAGGGGGATATCTACCTCGACGAGCTTGCTCACTACGCGAACGATCGCGAAGTGTACAAGGGGTCTACCGCACTGATTCTTCGCGCCAAAGGGCAGCTGACAGTGTGCTCTTCTCCGCTGGGTCGACGCGGCCAGTTCTGGGAGATAGCCAGGCAAGAGATCAGCAAGTTTGGATCCTACTGGCGCCAAGCAGTTCCGTGGTGGCTGTGTAGCTTCTTCTGCACGAACGTTCCGCTTGCAGCAATTGAGGCACCGAAGCTATCGACCAAGGAACGCGTTCAAAAGTTCGGCAAGAAAGGAATCCTTTCTCAGTTCGAATCGCTTTCGATGGAAGATTTTCAGCAGGAGTTCGAAGTTCTCTACGTCGATGAGTCGATGTCGTTCTTTCCGTACGAACTGATCTTGGGATGCACGAACGACGAACACGAGACCGTCGATGACTTCACGAAAGTGCCAACGGTCAATCGACTGGTTGCCGGATTCGACGTTGGTCGCAAGAAGGACTTCTCCGAGCTTTCGATCTTTGAACAGCTCGACGACGGTCGGCATGTCTCACGCCTGTTCATGCGATTCGACAAGGTCCCGTTCCGAGTCCAGAAGAACACGCTACAAAGGATGATGAACCTGCTTCCGGTTGCACGACTGTCGATCGACCAGAACGGTCTCGGGATGCAGATGGCGGAGGATCTTGCAGAGGACTATCCGCAGGTTGAGCCGTGCGTGCTGTCGGGGCCAAGCAAGGAACTGTGGCTTACCGATTTCAAGATCCTGCTACAGCAGCAGAAGCTGGTATTGCCGCGCAACCGCGAGTTGATTTCTCAGATTCATAGCATCCGAAAACGCATCACCCCAGCCGGCCGGCCGATCTTCGAAACCAACGACACTTCGAGTGGCGAGGGGCATGCTGATAGGCTCTGGTCGTGCGTCCTTGCGTGTAAGAAGGAGCGCATGGCTCCTGCGCAGGCCGCGCAGGTCGAGGTGAGGATCCTCGGCTAGGTGTCAGCCGACTGGACTAGGATGGCCGAACGATGATTATCCCGGTGAAGGTCTACGAGGTTGGCAGGGCTACGCCAAGCGAGAAGCCGAGGTTCGTGCGCGACTTCAAGATCGTCGCGCCCAGCATAGATGCGTGTCGCAGGCTAGTGAAGGACAAGATCACGGGCGAAGGGTACGCGGTGCGTGCGCTGTCTGTATCGCCTGACCCGAAACCAGTCGGGTCCATCCTGGTCTACGTGTGGACAAAGGACGTTTCAGCGTTACGGCGTGCCCCGTCGCGACGACGTCACCGGAGGTAATCAGTGTCCGAACGGCAGATAACGACAGATCCAAACGAGCCGCGCAATATCCGGGAAGACCTGGAGAGCATGAAGCCGGTCATCAAGGCACACATCATCTCGCAAGATCGTGTGCAGGCAACGAACGTTGTTTCCACGGACGAGGAGAGGGCGTTCGCGTCCGCTGGCGCACTGGAGCCTCCATTCGATCCGCAGACGTTGTGCGTGCTGTTCGGGCACAGCAATAGTCTGCGCCAGAACATCGACGCGTACGAGGTCAACATTGACGGATTCGGGCATCGGTTCGAACCGGTGATCAACCTGGACAGTGACGACGCGAACGAGCAGATTCGCGACGCATTATTTCTCGACAGGATTAGCGATCTGGAAACAGACGACGCCGACGATGATGCGATGGACTCGCTTGCAGAGCAGTACATGCCAAGCGATTCAGACGTTGAGAAACGCAAGAAGTCTCTGGTCGCACAGATTCGTTTGGAGAAGGCAAAGCTGCAGAACTTTTTTGATTTCTGCTGCATGAACGTGTCGTTCGTGAAGCTGCGAAAGCAGACCAGGCAGGACATCGAGGTGACTGGCAACGGGTACTGGGAGGTGTTGCGCAATGGACGTGACGAGGTCGCGCAATTCACCTACATGCCTGCGTTCTCGATGCGCCTCGTTCCATTGGACCCGGATGCAATACCTGTGAAGCAGAAGGTCCGTGTCTCTCCATTCACGTTCAAAACGATGGAGATGCGCAGACGCTTTCGGCGTTACGTTCAGGTGTTCCAGGACGACGTCATCTTCTTCAAGGAGTTCGGGGACCCGCGCGTCATCTCAAAAAAGGACGGCCGGGTCATCACAGAGGAAGAGAAGGATGACTTCGATGCGCAGACAGAGGCGGGCGCCGACGGTCCGGCGACTGAGGTCTGGCACTGGTTCCTGCACAACCCAGAGTCTGCGTACGGAACGCCGCGCTGGATGGGGAACCTTCTATCTGTTCTCGGATCGCGCCAGTCCGAAGAGGTCAACTTTCTGTACTTCGACAATAAGGGGGTTCCGCCCCTCGCGCTGTTGATCTCGGGGGGGAAGCTCTCGACGCAGTCCGTGGACCGCGTCAGCGACTTCATCGAGAACAACATCAAGGGCAGGAAGAACTTTCACTCGATCATGGTCATCGAGGCAGAGGCAGCGTCGTCGAAGGCGACAGCCGACAGCGCTGGGAAGATCAGGATCGACCTCAAGCCGCTGACAGCCGCACAGCACAACGACGCGCTGTTCCAGAAATACGACGAGCGAAACATTGACAAAGTCGGGATGGCGTTCCGGCTGCCTCGAATGCTTCGTGGCGACATCCGAGACTTCAATCGTTCCACGGCGGATGCTGCGCTGGCGTTCGCGGAGATGCAGGTGTTCCAGCCGGAACGCCAGGACTTTGACTTTTCAGTGAACCGGCAGCTGCTACTGAACGAGATGGGCATCAGGTTCTGGCGGTTTGTCTCGAACGCCCCGGTGACGCGCGACCCAGAGGTCGTCGCCAAGATGATCAAGGACCTAATGAACGCAAATGCGTTCACCGCGATCGACGTGCGCCCGCTCCTGGAAGAGGTGTTCAATCGCGAGTTCCGCACCCTCCAGGCGGACTGGGCCAAGCAGCCTGTCCCGCTGACGCTTGCCGGCATCCCGCTAGATGGGGATGCAGGCAAGGGGGACATGACCGGCGGGGACCTTGCCGGCGCAGGCCGGCGGGCCCCGAGCCAGGACTCCAGCAGGATGGATGGTCCGTTCCGCGGCCGCCGCCGCCGCCGCAAGAGTGAGATCGACGAAATCCTAGAGGACCTGTCACTGGACGAGCAGGTGACATTCATGCTGAAGCTCAGGGAGAGGCTGGAAAAGGCTGAAGTGGCCCGCGCCGAGGAAGAACACCTGGCCGCCCGCACCGACGCTGCGGCGCTGGCAGCAAAAAGCAAAGATGTGTGATTTCCGCGCAGGCATTGCCGCGGCGAACGTGGTCCTTCGGGACTGGTACATGATCGACGTTCGGAAGGCGCTGAACCCGCTGAACCAGAAGGACTACCTGGTGATCGAGCGCCGCCTGGCCAAGGCGCTGAACATCTCAGGGGTCGCAGAGGAACAGGCAATCATTGAGGCCACCAGCAATATGGCCGGTCTTGACTGGGGAAACATGTCTGAAGCTGCCCGGGAGCGCACGCTGGATGCGGCCCGCAGGACGGTCGCTGCGTCTGGGGCGAAGGTGCTTCCGCGGTCGCGCGGAGTTCTCGACGTCGAGGGTGAGCGCATTATCGGTGAGACCAGGAAGGCGACGAAGAAGAGGTATCGGCTGGACATCGAGACGTCGACCACGGACTTTGACAAGCAGATCGGCAATCACATCGTGTCGAGCCAGGCCAACTTCTCGACCACCGAGTTCGGCGTTCGGGTGGACGCCTTCGCCGACGAGTCTCGCCGCATCGTCGAGAGAGGCCTGGAGCTGGGGGAGGGCAGGATCGACATAGGCCAACGCCTGCACGACCAGGCCCGCGTCAATGGCATCGCCCGCAAGCGCGGGTATTGGGACGTGGTCGCTGGGTCGTTCGCGAACCGGGGCAGGACGTTTGCGCAGCTGTCCTCCTACCAGGACGCCGACATCACTCGCTACGTCATCGACGCCGTCATGGATGAGGCGACCACGGACATCTGCAGATTCCTGCACGGGCAGACGTTTACGGTCGGCTCTGGAATCGCTAAGTTCAACGAAGTCGATACCCTAGAACAGCCTGAAGCCATGAAGGACGTCACCCCGTGGGTCCGAACAACGACGGTCGACGGCCAGCTGGAGATGTCCTACAAGACTGGCGGGGAGACGTTCTCGGTTGGGCGTGTGCTAGAGTCCGCAGTGGGGAAGCCCGATGAGTCTGGACGGTTTGGAAATACTCTCTCTGGTGACCAGCTGGCTCAGCGAGGCATCAGCTTTCCGCCGTTCCACGGATTCTGCCGATCCAGCGTCGTACCTGACATCTAGTATTGGCTGATGCAACCCGGAAGACTCATTGCCCCAGCCGTCAGGACGCCGAAGCCGTTCCTAGATCTTGTGCAGGGCGACACAAAGGTGTTGAATCAGGTTGTAAATGGCTTTCGCAAGACCATCGCCAGAAGCTTTGCGCCAGGCGCGTTCCCGGTGCGCGGGCAGCCTTCGGTCGCGGAGGTCAAACGGCGTTTCGAGATCTGCGAAAAAATCACGCGCACGCTGCGCAATGATCATCAGTGGGGATGGTCGAGGATTCTTGGCAGGCTGCAAGAATACCTCGGCTGCGAAATTAGCGGAAAATCATGGGAGCCCGACAGGCGGTCTGTTTGGATTCCTGAAGACGGTCAATAAAACAGGAGAAAGACCATGGAGACCCAACAGGTATTCGAGAAACTGACTGACGCCTGCCGGCGCGTTCTGAAGAGCCAGGGATCTCCTGCCTCGATCGAGACGCGTACGATGACCCTCGACCAGTTCGCAGAGTATGCGATGGACGAGATCAATAAAGCCGACGGCGAGAAGTCCTCTCCGCGCGCAGCCCTGGCTCGCATCCAGCACCTGCACAGCACGATCGCGGTGGCGAAGTCTGCGTTCACGTCTGCCGAGCTGGAGTCTTTCGACATTCCGGTATTCAAGGCCGGTGCGTCCATCTCGATGTCCGATGTCGAGACCCGGTTCGAGGGCCTGGAGAAGCAGGTGAGCGCGCTCGTCGGCTCCCTCGGCAAGGGCAAGGCCGACGAAGAGGACGAGAAGGCCAAGGCCAAGGGCAAGGCCGACGACGAGGACGAGACCGAGAAGGCCAAGGCCAAGGCCAAGGGCAAGGCCGACGACGAGGACGAGACCGAGAAGGCCAAGGCCGAAGAGGAAGAGGACGACAAGAAGAATCCGTTCAAGGGCAAGGCCGGCGACGAGGACGAGGACGAGGACGAGAAGGCCAAGAAGGCCAAAGAGGAAGAGGACGAGAAGGCCAAGGCCAAGGGAAAGGCCGACGACAAGGACGAGACCGAGAAGGCCGCATGGCCGCAGGATCTCGCGAAGTGCGGCAACGTCAAGCGCGACGCTGACCTGTACGACTGGGGCCGAGACCCGGAGTAGCCGGACCGGCCACGAACACAACCCGAGTGAGCTTCTTCGAAATGTCACAAAAGCCCGACAGTATGACCGAGGTCGAGAAGACCGTATGGGGTTCTCCTGCGGGTAAAAAGCGGCTTTCGAAGAAGCTCGCTGCGATGATTCCGTCTGGATACACGACTTATGTCGAGCCATTCGCTGGTAGCGCGGCAGTCTTCTTCGCGCTTGAACAGGTCGATACCGAGGTCCTGAACGATATGGACCCGGAGATCGCATTCGCCTTCAAGGCGATCGCGACACTGTCCGATGCCGAGATGAAGTCTCTTGGCAAGAAGTCATGGACGGGGAACAAAGAGACATACAAGAAGCTGTACACGCAGTGGAGGTCGGGCAAGAGCCTCGGCAAGGTCGACCGCCTGCACAGGTTTTTGTACCTGTCCCATTTCTCGTTTGGGAAGCTACGCAGCGGCAGCTTCAACGGCAACGCCGACGGCATCGTCGCGCAAACGCCTGGCAAGGTGGACCGCGCCCGCGAGCGCCTTAGCGGCGTCAAGGTGCACAGCGAGGACTACCGCAAGGTCTGCAGCAAGTACGACGGAACGAAGACGTTCTTCTTTCTCGATCCTCCGTATGTTGGTTCGGATGCGCTGAACAGGACGTCGCGAGAAGGCGGCGGAACAAATACTGGCGAGAAGTCGTTCAACGAAGAAGATTTCTATAAGTTCCTGAAGGGCCTCAAGGGCAAGTTCCTGATCACATACGGCGTGACCGGCAAGACAGATTGGCCCGGATTTCACGTCTCAAGGATTACGAGCCCCAGGTCGATCGCGTCCATGCCTGGCGTCAAGGGGCCAAAGACCCTGACGCACCTACTGATCTCGAACTACAAGATCAGCAAGGCTGACATCGCCAAGGCGGTCGGAGACGACTGGACGATCGAACCGGTCGTGAAGGGGTTCCCAGGCGGAGAGGCCAGCGCCGGCCTGCACATGCACGCGCTCGACCGAGAGGCCCGTAGCACAAAGCTGGACGGCACGCACTCGCACACGTTCGTGTCACTGGACGGCAAGGCTGTAGTCACCGAGGAGGACGGGCAGCACTTACACGGGATCAGCTGCTACGACGGCGGCGCCACACACATCACTCACGACGGTGAGCACATTCACCACCTGAAGTTGCCAGGCGGAGTGACGTTGCGGACCGAGGTCGGTGGGTACCACGGACATGATGTCCATACTGAGACGACGGGATTCGATGGGACACACGTCCACAAGCTGGTTCTTCCAGACGGATCTATCGTTGAAAGTCTGGACGCCGACGGGGAGTGGCGTCGCGCCGGGAAGCCAGTATTGGCAGCCGGAACGCCGGCAGCCAGTTCGATCGCGACATCGAAGCAGGCCGGACTTGCCGGGGCCCTACGCAACTTCACGCTGCGTGCCCCGTTCCTGGTTCTGTCCGATGGCGACCTGTACGTGCGCACTGATGGAATCAAGAAGGCCGTCGAGGCTGCGATAGCAGACATGCTTCCGGCGGACGTCGCTGCGACTGTTCGAGTGATAGAAGGGGAGCCCCCGTCGCATTACGTCGAGGCCGCAGACCTGAGTGTTCAGGTTCGCGAAAAGATGGTCGCCAAGCATGCGGTCGACAAGGCTGCCGGCGACGCGCCAGAGATGCCAGACGTCCTGACGTGGGATGCGGTCTGGTCCGGGCGAATGCCTCCAGATGGCGAGTCGGGGCTGCCGGCGTTCCTGGAGAAGCAGGTCCCTGGACGCTTCCGCTACTGGAAGGCTGAAGGAGATCGCGCCTGCGAGGTTCGAGACGCGCTGATGGATAGCGCGCCTGACATCAGGATGGTCAACGGCCAGCCGACGCTTGTCACCGTGCAGATGTCGGTGTTCAGCCCATCCGCCGGGGAAGAGGCGCTGGCCAAGCGCGCAGACTTCGTTCACCAGGTTGCGCGCATCATGAAGGACACCCAGCAAGGTGTTCTGTGGACGCTGAACGAGTTCCCGAACGCAAAGCTTGAAGACGGCCAGGTGCTGGTGATTGCGGCCGACGTCGCAGACCTCTGGTCATCCAGCGGAGAGTCGATGGATTCTCTGGTGCGCAAGGTTGCCGACCTGAAGCACGGGTGGATCCTCCCCCTACGCGATTCCGTTGGCGCGCGCGCCGCGCTATCCAGGGTCGGAACCACGTTCCTGATTCGCAAGTCTGCGACCATGGGATGGGTGTTCGGGACGAACGTGGATGTGGCCAAGGCGCAGGTTGAGATCGTCGAGCTACCGTCAATCGGTGATACACGACGAGAGTTCACGCTGTCGCGCCAGGTGTGGAAGTCCGGGAAGCAATCGGTCTGGCATTTGATGATTGACAGGCCTGAAGAAGGTCTGGAGGCATGGGTCCTTCAGGGCGACCCGGTCGAGAAGGGGTGCGTCGGGATCCAGAAGGACGTCGCCGAAAAGGCGATGCTCGACTTCCAGGGCGATATCGACGACGGCGAGATATGGATCGAGGACCGCGGGACCGTCTCTGTTACGGATCGATGCGACGGCGTGTGCAAGCTGCGCATTGACGGCACGAAGCTGCGCGGGGATTTTGTTCTGACCGGTCGCGGCACAGGGTCGATCTGGAAGCTGGAACATGCTTCCAGGCCAGCGGCCGCTGGCGAAGCAGGTCTTCAGGAAGTGACCAAGAGCTACGACGTCTCGAAGCTTGTGATTGCCGAAAAGGCCAAGGACGAACGGTTCGTTTACGGCATCGTCCTGGAGCCAGAGACCGTCGATTCCCAGGGGGACATCTACTCTGAGGAATCCGTCCGGGTCGCTGCGCACAAGTTCATGGCTGAGTTCCAGAACATCGGGATCCAGCACTCCGAACTTGCCAAGCAGGTCGATATCCTTGAATCGTTTCTGGCACCTACATCGTTCTCCGAGGGTGGCAAGGACGTCAAAAAAGGGACGTGGCTACTGGCGGTTCGGGTCAAGTCTGCAACCCTATGGGCTGACATCAAGGCCGGGAAGTTCACCGGGTTCTCCATTGGCGGAACAGCAATGCGCCGCCCGGAGAAGTCGTAACCTTACTGTTTGACAGGGGTTGCTGCTAGCATCCAGACTACGAGTTAAGGCATGGGGAAACTTACGAAAGACAATGGCGAACCGACTCATCGACTGACAGATATCGTCGTTGAGGAGGTTTCGATCGTTGATCGTCCAGCGAACCAACGCCCGTTCCTCGTGGTGAAGCGCGCCGAGCCAGAGGCCGGCGGAACCATCGTGATGAACGCAGATGGAGAACTGGTCGTTGGTGAAGGCAAGGTTTCCAAGTCTATCCAGGACCGCATCGACGAGCTTGGAACTGGTGAGACGGACGCCGCGACGCCGACAAAGAAGGCCGGCGCGAAGATGTCCAAAGAGCGCATGGATCAGCTTGAGCAAGCAATCCTCTCGCTCGTAGCATTGAAGGATTCGTTGACCCCGGAGACGGGACCAACGGCAGGGTCCGCACACGCGAGGAAGACGGGCGACGACGGTGCGACTACTAAGCTGCTGGCCGACGTGACCAAGAGACTGGACTCGATGGTTGGATCGATTGACGAGCTTTGCACGGCCATGAAAAGCCAAGAGAAGCGGATCAATTCGGTGCGTACCAAAGTGGCCAAACGAAGCGAGCCTGTGTGCTCGAATCGTATCGAGGTCGAAAAGGGAAAACGGCCCCAGGCAGAACCAACGACGGCGTGGCCGATGGATCTCAATCGAGAAGAGACGCCGGTTAATACGCCACAGCACAGGTCGTTTTTCGACGACTAGCATGTAGGGAGGAGTCATGTCGCAACTCGCAAAGGTCACGAACAATCGGTCGCTGCTCGCGAAAGCCGATCTGTCGCTGGCAGATCTGACCACCGACGGTGGCCTTCTCGCGCCAGCGCAGAGCAAGAAGTTCATGCGTATTCTCATCAATGAGAGCACGATCATGAACCAGGCCACTGTGGTTCCGATGAAGAGCCACAAACAGGAGATCAACAAGATCCGTTTCTCGGGTCGAGTTCTTCGCGCTGGCCAGGAAGCCACCGCGTTGGTGGCCGGCGAACGCGCCAAGCCGGATCTCTCCCAGACCGAACTGGATGCGCAGCTGTTCAAGGCTGAAGTCCGGCTCGACAACGAGGTACTGGAAGACAGCATCGAGGGCGGGACGCTTCGCCAGACCATCATGACGTTGATGGGAGAAGCCATCAGCCGAGACATGGACGAGATCATCATCCAGGGTGACACCACGTCCGCGGATACATTCCTCGCGAAGTTCGACGGGATCCTGAAGCAGGCCACGTCGAATGTCGTCAACCATGGCGGCGCGCGGACCAACAAGACCCTCTGGAAGAACATGCTGAAGGCGATGCCCAGCGAGTTCCTCCGTGCCAAGAAGGCCATGCGGTTCTACACCAGCAACGACAGCGAGCTGGACTACCGCGACTTCATCGCGGATCGTGGAACCGTTCTCGGCGACAAGTTCCTGGAGCAGGACGCGCCGATCAACTACAGCGGCATTCCGATCTTGGATGTCCCGCTGTTCCCAGAGACGCTTGGCTCTGGAGACAAAACCAACGCAGTGTTGGTCGATCCGAAGAACATCAACGTCGGAATCTGGCGGAACATCCGCATCGAGACCGACAAGCTGGTGTCCGAAGGCGTCCTGATCATCGTCGCTACCATGCGCTTCGACATGAAGTTCGCGGAAGAGACCGCGGTGGTCAAGGGCACAGAGATCCTCGTCAGCTAGTCGCTGGCAGGTCACAACCTCAAACGGACGCATCTAGGAGGACATCATGAGTCTCGCAACTGCAGCAACGCTGGATACCGAGGTCGGCCGAGAAGGCGGCCCGGTCATCGCAGCACGCATCTCGTTCCTTGGCGACGATGCATATCCGACCGGTGGGTCGGTGGACTTCAGCGACTTCGTCGCTGTTGCCCTCGGCATCAACGCCACTCAGCTGGATATCCTGGGCGTCTTCGCTCAGAACCTTTCCGACCACGAGCTACTGTACGACCGCGCGAACGACAAGCTGATCGTTCGTGTCGCCAGTACGGCGGCCGAGGTCGCGAACACCACCGACCTGTCGGGAACTACGTTCGAAGCCCTCGTCATCGCGCAGTAGCGCGAAGAAGGACCCACTACGATGGCATCCATCACCACACAGTTCGGTACCGGCGGAGCGAACCTCGCACCGCAGGACGCGCAGGGTGCGCCATCGCTGGCGACAGCCCTTCGTGACATTGCAGCCGATCTCGCCGTGCTTCACGCGGCGATCGTCGGTATCACCGCAAAGCTCGATGCAGACGCTGGCGTCACCGACACTGACTACGCATCGACCCTCGATCCAATTGCACTGGTTACTGTCCAGGGCTGACGGCGACGGCTCCCCATAGGGGACAAGGAAGGACGACGACATGAGCAGATTTGTGAGGTTGAGGCCGTTCGATCGACGCAGGGGTCACCTCCTGCGTCGGTACATCTTCCGTTCGCAGAAGTTCGTTGCGGGGAATTGGTACGAGGTCCAGGACGGAATGGGCGACGAGCTGTCGACTGTACTGTCTCGCGACGGCGACGACGAATCTCCTCTGGCATTCGACGTGTTCGATACCAAGGAAGAGGCGCTGGCATTCGTCCACGCAGAGCGCAAGGCCAAGGCCAAGGCGACTGCCGAATCCCCCGAACTCGTCGGTGTCATGACCTCGTCTGATCTTGATGAAGATGCGGCGACGAAAGCGGCCATGGCAAAACGCGCTGAAGATAACCTTCAGCGTGCGAAGGCCAAGCGGGCCGAAGAGCGTGAGAAGTCTGACCGCCAAAACAAGCGTGCCCGCGACAAGAAGAAGGTCGAAGCGTCTGGAGGGGGAAGCCCAGCTGACGCGAAAACTGTTCCAGACCCCGAGGCCCCACAGGCATCTGAATCTGGCAGCGGAAAAGACCCCTTCGAGGATTAAGCTTGGGCCATGACGGCTCTCGCTGAAGGACAAGCCAGCAGCTGCACACTTCCGGTGTTGCAGCTGTTTGCCGTCGACCCCGACAACGACGGATTCATCAGCGACATCGACAGCGGCACCTACCGCATCCTTGACGCTGACGGAACAGAGATCGTCGGGGCGACGGCGTTCGATACGGACGACTGCCCGTCGGGAGACCGTCTGGGCGTCGGCCGTTATGTAATTCCACTCACGGTTCCTGCAACCCCAAAACTGGGGACATGGACGGTCGAGCTTGCGTACAAGCACACCGCAGCTGGAACCGATAGGACGCAGACGCTGACGTTTGAGGTCCTCGGCAGCGTCGCCGACCCGATGGCCCGCACCTACACGACGGTGTCCGCAATGCGCGATGCTGGTGTAAGCGCTGCGTCCATCAAGGCCGGGCCCCTGCGCGACCTGATTGTTCTGGCGTCCGCTTACGTCGAGCACTACACCGGGCGGTTTTTTGTTCCTGTCCCGAAGACGATCCTGGCTGACGGGAACGGTGCCCGCGGCATCCAGCTGAACGAGGCGATCGTCGCAATGGGGCAGGTTCGAATCCTGCTGTCTTCGATCACTCCGTCGGATAGCGCGATCGACCCAGCGTCGATCCGTGTCTACAACCGGCACCTGCTACAGGGGCTGACCGACCCGGACGACCGTGACAATCCAAGGGTTGAGTTCTTCTTCCATGAGAACTCCGCCACCGCGCTGGTATCGGCATCAACTCCGCTGCACTCGTTCCACTGGATGCGCGGCCGGCAGAACATCTCGTTCGAGGGAGTGTTCGGGTACACAGATCCTGACGGGACTCCGCTGGGCAAGACCCCGACGCTGATCGAGCATGCCACGAAGCTGCTGGTGATGCGCAACGCGCCGGGGCTGACGGATGCAGACGCACGACAGGACGCGCAGAACGCCTGGCGCCTGACCGAGTTGCGCACTCGTGACCAAACCGTCAAGTACGGATTCGACGCGAACAGTCCGCGCATCGTCGGCTCGCTAACTGGCGACCCAGAGATCGACAGCATCCTGGCGCGCTACGCTAGGCCGATCCAGATCGGGTCTGCGTGACATGCCACGCGGCCGATTGATCTTCCCATTTATCGTCGAGCTTGAGCAGCTGGACACGGAGGCGATGTCGCACGACCCTGACGGGGACGGCGACAAGACGTCTGGGTACGACAGCGTGTTCCGCGAGCCAATCAGCGTCACCGAAGATTCCGACGACATAGTCGGCAAGGCGTATCGCGTCGATCGCTGCACGCGTGTCCGCTGCCAGATTGAAGACCAGGAGTTCGAGGCAATCCGACAGGTCCTCGGCGGGACATCGCCGGACAGCGCAATCACTCTGGTGTTCCACTTCAAGGACCTGGAGGCGGCCAACCTCGTCGACGACAACGGCCGGGCCACGGTCCGCGTGAACGATCGCCTCGCGAAAATTTACGACCGCAACGAACAGCTGATCGAGACAATCAGAAACCCCCCAGGCCTGTTCGTGACCAGCGCGACGTCTGCGGGCTTCGGTCTCGGCAAGCATCGGAACCTGCTGATCGTGAAATTCGGCGAGCGCGAGCAGGGCATCCAGTCGCCTGGCCGATAACGGCAAGCGGAAACGGACGCACCTGCGCGTCCGTTTCCGGCGATAGTTAGAACGGTGGTTTGTTCTCGTCGGGCATGGCCCGGACCCGATCCCAGTAGCGCTTCGTGAGCGTGCGCGCCGCATCCCATTGGGCGTCGGTCAGGCCCCCGGCAGCTGCCTCGGCGAGCCGATCCCCCAGGGGGGCGTCGTCGGGTAGGAAGTTCCCAGCCAGCTTGCGGAGCGCGGCGGCGGCCCACTCCTCGGCGGGATGGATCGGCCCCCGGCGGTTGGCAGCCTTCACCGGCGCACAGGGCGGCGCAGGCCGTCCGTTCTTGGCCTGGCGGCGGCCGGCGGCCGCGGTAGATTCCGTGGCCCCCTGCAGGGCTGTGGCGGCCTCGGACAGGATGGCTACGACGTCTGGGAGCTTCTCGCCAGGCTTTATCCGACTGGCGTGGATTGACTCGTTGGTGAGTTGCTGCTTGCCGGCCAGGGTGGCGCTGACCATCTGGTCGAGCTTGTGGTCGGCGACCAGGCGGGTCACCTGAACGCCGCGGTCCTGGCCGATACGGCAGCAGCGATCCTCGGCTTGCGCGTTCAGGTCCGGGACCCAGGCCAGGTCGACGAACAGCATCTGGCTGGCCTTGGTCAGGGTGAGGGCGGTACCCATTGCCTGGATTGTTCCGCCGATTCCCTTCAGCGTACCGGCCTGGAACGCGTTCTCGATCCTGGTGCGTTCAGTGGCCGCAGTGTCCCCGGTGATTACAGCCCAGCCATCGCGGTGGGCAAGCGCGTCGATGGGCGCACGATGGGCGCTGAATACGACCAGCGGCTCGTCGATCTCTTCATGCTCAGCAGCAATCTGCAGCATGGCTGGAATCTTCGCGGTGGCTAGCGCCAGGCGCGCGGCGGACATCTCCTCGAATGCCGGGCCTCGCTGGCTGAAGAATGCAGCCTCGTTTACCGCATGGTCGAGGTCAATGCCTGCGGCTTCCAGCGCGGCCAGGGCTGCCTTGCAGAGCTTCTTTGTCGCGCCGTCGAGGCTATCGACCGTCATCTCCCGGTATGTTTTTGTGGGCAGGTCGGGCAGGACATCGCGCCGTTCGCGCCGGAGGCAGACGCGCTTTAGGAAGTCCGAAGCTGCCGGCGCTGGGTGCGTGCCCCATTCGATTCCGAAGCGGCCTTCCTTTCCGTTGAACAGGATCCTGAACCGGTCCCAGTCGCCAAAGGCTTCGCGCGCGATGTCGGCAGCCATCATGAGGGCCCAGAGTTCTGGCGGGCGGTTCAGCAGCGGGGACCCTGTGAGTAGCCAGGTCCTCCCGCCAGCCTCGCGAACCGTTGCAGCCATCGCGCGGTAGCGCTTGGTCCGCTGCGCCTTGTTGTTTTTCAGTGCGTGCGCCTCGTCGGCAATCATGATCGTTCCTGCCGGCGGGTCCGTTGGCTTGTCCTTCGGCAGGATGTCGTAGTTGGTGATCACGATCTCGCCAGGCTTCGGCCAGCGAAAGCTTTGCCTCCCCTTCAGGATGTCGGTCGTGAACTCGGGGCGCCACTTGGCAGCCTCGCGTGCCCAAACTCCCTTGGCGATTGCCGGCGCGACGACCAGGACGGGGGCGTTGGAGTCCAGCGCAGTCAGGGCCTGGACCGTTTTCCCGAGCCCCATCTCGTCGTCGAGGATTGCGCCAATACGATGGGACAGCCAGTTGACGCCGTCGACCTGGAACGGGTACAGCGCCTTCCCGTCTTCGGCCAGGGCGGTCTGGATTTTGCCGATCCTGTCCGCGGTGGTCGCGGCGGTCGCTGTCGCCTTGCGGGCTTGCGCTGCCATGGCGTCGGCTACATCGTCGGCTACCGATACCGCGAAGCCCAGACTCTTCAGCTCTTTGATTAGCTTGGGGATGGCCATGAAGGAGATCCGATTCCCCTCCCGCGCGCGGTCATAGCTGGCGCCAACGTCGGCGCAGGCTGTCCGGTAGTCGCCGAAGCGTTCGCGTCCGAGGAAGCCCTCCGGCCTGACAAACGGGAAGTCGTTCTCGATTACGACCCGAATGACCGGGACGGGCTCCTCGTTGCAGTCGTCGCAGAAGGTGGTCCAGCACCCACCTTCGTTCTGGACGTGTCCCTCCTCTGGGTCGACGCCGATTCCGCAGGTATTGCAGCGGCCCCTGTAGGTGTTACGCATGGCTGAACTCCTCGTCGATGGCTTTGATTTCGTTCTCGAATGCCTGCGCCTCGACCATGCTGATGACTCGCTGCCCATGCCCGTCGCCGATATCGACATAGCGGTATCCGCATTGCCGGCGGAGCATGATGCCGCGGGAGTCAGTCGGCTCGGAAGACATGGTCGTTCCGCTGCCGTGGTAGAAGGTCCAGGTGGTGCCGTTCGGGGTTTCGTTTTGCGTCGTCATGATGAGTCCTAGAAGCCTGCGTTTGCTTTGT
>Ga0316192_10000508_pt1 | contig 28706 bp, 24 predicted proteins | sample MerIslwburrow_MG_FD_204931 | JGI IMG/M metagenome (GOLD analysis project Ga0316192, IMG submission 204931) | Coastal sediment microbial communities from Maine, United States - Merrow Island worm burrow | ecosystem: Environmental > Aquatic > Marine > Coastal > Sediment | place: USA: Maine...
TAGGCGTCCCAGACATCGTGCGGAGTGGGGGAGTACATGGAGTTGAGCCGGCGGTAGCGGAGCACGATGCTGCCGGAGGGGTCGATGACGTAGCTCGACTGGAAGAAGATCCCCGGGAAATGAGCGTCGAACTCGTAGGCGTTGCCGGCAAGGAAAATCTTGTTCTTGCTCGCGATGGCGCCGAGCGAGTCGAACTCGACGCAACCCTCGGTGAGACAGGCCTTAGCGATCCACTCGTCGACGGGCTCGCGGGTCGGAAACCCGGTCAGCAGATACTCGGGCAGGACGATGAGACGGGTATCGGGTCCTGTCCAGGCGATGGTCGACGGAATCTGCCGGCCGATCCGCGCGATGTTCTCCGCCATGAGCGCACGAGCTTCTTCGGTGCTCCGGGTGGAAGTGATGGCGCGGCAGGTCGTCTGTAGAGCAACGGCGCGGTAGCTGGTGGTTTCGGTCATGTCGTCCTCCATGCCGGTAGGTTAGTGGATTCTACTGATTCGCTTTGCACCCGGTACGGTAGACGTGTCGAGGGTTAGGTGTAAGACGTGAGACGTAAGACGTAAGGCGTGAAACATGAGCGCTTCAGGACCTGCACGGTGAAGCGTGTTTGTTGCGATGAACGTCTAACGTCTAACTCCTGACTCCTAAATCGTTTCTCCTAACCTCTCTCCCACACCTCGAACCGGTGCCCACCCGGAGTCACCGCGGTGGCGGCCCGCATCTTGGGATGGACCGCGGTGTTTACGGCGACGATCGTGCCGACCTCGGCCGGCGCCAGACCTGGGATGGCGGCATCGAGGTCATCGAACTCGAAGGCCGGTGCGAGGAGACCCGCCGCCAAGGGAAGGGTCGGCTGCGGCGTCGACGGTTTGCCGACGAACTCGACGAACTCGACCCGGATGGGCCGGGCGTCGGGCTCGTCGGCGAAGACGGTGAGACGCAGTTTGACGTCCTCGTCAGGTGCCCCGACCAGCGCGCCGAGCCCGGGTGTCTCCATCACCACATCCATCAACGTCTGGAGACCCCGATCGGTCCAGTAGCCGATGTGTTCGTCGAGATTCGTGTCGCTCCAGACAAAGGCGTGGACCTCCGAGTGCAAGCGGGCGGGGTCGTCGTCGAGGACACATGGGCGGCGTCCGGCGGAGGGCTCGAGCAGGGTCACGACGAGCCTGTCGGGCCCGGTGATCTCGACCTCGCGGATGGTGACCGGGCCGAAGTGGTGATCGGTGATGGGGCTCGCGTGGTAGCCGCCGCCGGCCGCAAGCGCCACGCTTCGGTCCATATCGGTGGTGAAGAGGTCGATGGCGAAGGGTCGTGCGTCGAACGGAGCGTACGAACGAGCCGGGTTCGGGGTCGAAACGAGCCGGACTCGGCCGCGCGGCGCGCCGGGAACCGCCATCACGAGCTCTTCCACCGGACCGTCGATGCCGTAGAGTGCGGCCGCGGCGTCGGCCGGGAGCGGGGCCGACGGGCCCTTTTCGAACCCAAAAAGGATGAGGAACTCGGCCACGGCCTCCATGTCGGAGGCGCCGACGACGACGTCAATAGGGCTTGGAAACATTTCTCACCTCACGAGAGTCGGTCGATGATTTCGTTGGCGGCGCGCTGTGCCGTCTCGATGGCGCACTCCATCCCCGGTGTCGTCACCGCGGTGTGCTCGCCGGCGAAGTGAATCCGCTGCCACGGATCGGCCATCGTCGGTTTGAGGCGAGACACCTGACCGGGGAGATAGTTGGCATAGGCGCCCTTGGCGTAGGGGTCGTTGCCCCACGAGACGGTCTTGGCGTTGGTGAGCTTCTCAGCCGTCGAGGGACGGATCTTGGCGAACTCCGTCAGGACGGTGGCGACCTGCTCTTCCTCGGGCATGGCGTCGAGGATGTCGGCGTTGGAACCGTCGACCCAGCAGGTCAGGGATTGGATCTGGCCCGCTGCGTCCCGGTTGGGGAAGACGCGCTCGATGATGGTGTCGGTCCACATGGTGGGTGGGAGCCCGTCGGTCTCCCAGTAGGGCTCCTCGGGGATGAGGTAGTACTTGGTGATGGCGGTGTAGGGCAGCTGTTCGACAGCTTCCTTCTGGAGGCCTTCAAACCCGGGTTCAACGCTGATGCCGCGCAGCACCGAAAACGGGACCGTGACGACGCAGAACTCGCCGTCGTGGACGGTCCCGTCGGCGCACTCGACCTCGACCCGGTCCTCGAGCGAGCGGATGGTGGCCACGGGCTGCCCGGTGAGAACCGGACCTTGGACCGCCGCAGCCATCTTCTCGGCGAGACGCGAGTTGCCGCCGACGGTGGAAATGAGGGCGCCCTTCTTGCCGTCACGCCGCCGCTGGGCATTGCGAAGCGCCCACAGCGTGGAGGTCGTCGAGAGGTCGGTGCAGTTTGACGCGACGTTCATGAGCCGCAATGCCTCGTCCGAGGCGCCCTGTCGCTTCAGGTACTGATCGAGAGGGATGTCGAGGCCGGCGAAATCCGGTGAGACCCAATCGTCGAGATCGGCCAGTGGCAGGTCCTTGGTCGTGTAGAAACCGAGGAGGGCGAGTGGGGGCATCTGTTTCTCGGGTCCGATGGTGGTGTTGGCGGCCGAGGCGGCCCACTGGTCCATCGGGACGCTGGTCCCGTTGACGTGGAGTAGGAGGGTCGGTTCGAAACCGGGTCCCGGCCCCATTGGGGCGCCCACGGCCGCGGCGATCTTGACCAGGCGCTCGTAGGTCTCGCTGATCACCGGTCCGCCGCCCTCGGGTGCTCCCGGGACATCATCGAGGGTGAACACCCGACCGCCGACCCGGTCGCGGGCCTCGACGACCGTGACCTTCAGACCGCGTTCCTCGAGCAACATGGCTGCCGCGAGACCGGAGAGACCCGCGCCGACCACGACGACGCTCCCCGAAATGTCGGTGGATGCGGGTTTGCAGCCCAAGAACGGGACGGCCATCGCGGCGGTCCCGGCGGCTTGGAGGAATGACCGCCGGTTGATGCCTTGCGCCTTCTCGAGGGCGATGGCGGCAAGCGCATTGGAAATGGGACGCGGGTCGGAAGGATCGGTCATGACGAGGCTCCTTTCGGAATCACCACGAGGTGAGGCCTCCGGCGGCTGCCGGATCCTGGTTGCTGGAATAGGTTGGGTTTTTCATTGGCGGTAGTAATTGTACTAAGGTTATGATAAAGGTACAACAAGGAGTCTTCGGGTGTCATCAACCTCCCAGTTCGATCGGTCGTCAGCGCACGGAGAGACCGGTCCGGACACCCCGCTCCGTTGGATCTGCAGGAGGAGATTGTTCGTCACCGTCCTCGGTGCGGCCCTGTGCGCTCTGGCCGCGTGTTCGGGTGACACTCCCGCTCCGCAGCGTACCGCGGAGGGCAGGATCCACCTCGCCGTCGAGCGGCCGCTCATGGGGACGCTGTTCCGGATCGATGTCATTGTCGATGATGAGAAGACAGGTCGAAGCTCCATCGACGAGGCTTTCAGAGAGGTCGAGAACGCAGAGGGTCTGCTGAGCAACTGGGATGAGAACAGCCAGATCAGCGAGCTCAACCGGGCGGCGGGCCGTCAACCGGTGGTTGTCAGCCACGAGTTGATGACTGTGCTGCAGCGAGCCCGCGACGTGGCGGTGCTCACCAGTGGGGCTTTCGACATCACCTTTGCGTCCTGTGGCGGTCTGTGGTCCATCCGTGAGCGACGCATCCCCAGCGACGACGAACTCGCGGCCTGCCTCGATCACGTGGACTATCGCCAGGTGGCGCTCGATCCCAATCAATCGGCAGTCTTCCTCGCCGATCCCGACGCTCGCCTGGGCATCGCGGGGTTGGCCAAGGGTTATCGGGTCGATCGTGCGGCCCGAGTCCTCGAGCGTCGGGGGATCACCGACTATGTCGTCAATGGTGGAGGCGACATGCGGGTCGCCACCGGCGCATCAGGAACCCGGTGGCCGATCAAAGTGGCTCATCCGCGTCGGGATGCGCCTCTTGGAACCGTTGAGTTGACCTCGGGCGCCATCGCGACCTCGGGCGACTACGAGTGGTTCTTCGAGGAGGATGGCGTCCGATACCACCACATCATCGATCCCGTCACCGGCCACCCGGCCCGGAAGACCACCTCGGCGACGGTGATCGCGTCGAGCGCCGTGGATGCTGACGCTCTGGCGACCGGTCTCTTCGTGATGGGGCCGGAAAAGGGACTCGCCCTGGCCGAGCGTCTGCCCGGGGTGGAAGCGTTGCTGATCGCGCCCGATCTGTCGGTGCACACGACCTCGGGCTTCCCATCCGTCGTCGTCTTGGGAAGCGCGGACTCATGAAACGACCCACCGTCGAATCATCGGAAATACGGATTTTCTTGATCCTCAACGAAAAGGAACACTGACATGATGACCGGTGCCTCGCCCGTTCTCGTCCCGAGGGAAGACCCCGTGGGCAAGATCCTCTTCGCCATTGTTGTAATGGTCTTCGGACTCGTCTTCTTTGTTGCGCTGATGACCCTGCTGGCTGCGGTGTTCCGAGGACAGACGGACCGTTGCAGGGTGATCCTGAAGGAGACTCCCTACCGGGCGCTTCTCGTCGGGGTCGCGGGGTACGGACTGCTCGGGGGCCTCGGGTATTTCTTCTGCCAGCGCGCGTTCATCCATCGTCTGTTGGAAACCGAGATCGTCATGGGACCGCTGGTGGCGTCCATTGTGGTCACCGTGATACTGGTGGCGCTCACGATCGTTGGTGCACCGGGAACTTTCACGGCCGTCGGAGATCGCCTCGAGGCACTGCACGGACGCGAGTTGTCGGGCCTGGCGAGAACCGGCCTGGGGACCATGATCTCGGTGATGTCGGCGTGGTTCCCCGTCATCGGCTGGTGTTTTGTCCTGCCAGCGCTCAAGCTCTTCGCTTTCGGGTCAGGGTTTCTGGCGCTGGTCGGGAAGTTCCGGCGGGCGTAGGTTCGCTGCCGCGGTTCTTGATCCGACCGTTGATTCTGCCTGCGATGACTGGCGCGTCCGACGCGCCACCGCAATTCGTCCGACGAATTGCCCCGTTATGCTCCCAACGCCTCCGCCAACTCCACCACCGCCAGCGCCCGCTTGACCACCGCGATGTCGACGAACTGTCCGCCCTTGGTGACCTCGGATCCCGAGGCGGCTTCCAGACCCTTGTCGTAGGCCGCGATGATCTCTCGGGCATCGGCCACCTCTTCTGGACTCGGGGTGAAGATCTCGTGGATCACGGGGAGCTGTTTCGGGTGGATGCACGAACGGCCGAAGAACCCGAGATTGCGGAATCTCTCGGTGGTGGAACGCAGGGTGTCTTCGTTGTCCAGCCGGGTGAGGACGGGCGCGATGGGTGGGCGAATCCCCGCCACCCTGGAGGCGAGGACGACGCGCGAGTGGGCGTAGAGAGCTGCGAGTCCGTCCTCGGAATCGCGGGCGCCGATGTCCGCGAGGAAGTCCACATTGCCGAAACAGAGGTTCGTCACCCGTTCGCATCGCGCCAGCTCCCGGCATTTCTCGACACCCAACGCGCTCTCGATGGTGAGGGTCAGCGAAACCGATCCCGTGGCCATTCCGGCAGACGCTTCCCGAAGTTCGATGAACTCGGCGACGCGCTCGATCGCCTCCGGATCCTGAGCTTTCGGGATGCGGATTCCCGAGAGCCACGGGCCCACCACGGCTGCGAGATCGTCCCGCCAAAGACCGCTGCCCACCGGGTTGATCCGCACCCAGATCGGCGGCGCCCCGCTCAGGGAGAGGGCCTCGAGGTGATTGCGGAGGGCCTCGCGCGCGGCCGCCTTGGCCGCCGGCGCGACCGCATCCTCGAGGTCGACCACCACGGCATCGGCGCCGGCCGTGAAGACCTTGTCGAGGATCTTCTGGTTGTCACCGGGAGCGAAGAGGTAGCTGCGAAGAGCGTGTCTGGCCATGGCGGGTTCCTTTCAATAACAAAAAACTGGCGGCCCGTAGGCCGCCAGCGTACACCGAATATCGGTAGGTTGGTTAGCTCTTGTCCTGATCCCGGACCCGCTTGAGAGCGTCTTCGTTGCTCTCCAACTTGGCCCAGGGCAGGGGCTCCTGGAGCACTGGTGCAGGAAGACCGGTCTCTTCCTCGCATTTGGCGAGGATCTCTTCGAGCGGCGGCCCCATGTCGAAGTCTTTGACCTGACCACGCTCGGCGCGCATCTTCGCGCGCAACGCCTCGGTGGCCGCGGCATCGCCGACGATGACACCGTACTCGTTCTTCGCCTTTTCGGCGGAGATCAGGCCCTTGGCCACATCGGAATCGACAAGTTCGGCGGCGCGGTCGAGCGGGTCTTTCCAGCCGCCGCCTCCCGCCGTGCGGTAGACGAGCATGTCGCCGGGTTTGACCTCGACCTCGTCGCACTTGGACGGCAGCCGTTGCTCGGTGCCGTCGGCCCGTTTGAGGATCTTCTCCGAGCGTTTGCCCGGGGTACCGCCGAGGATGCCCCACGGGTAGGTGAGCCAACGATCATCGTGGATCGAAACCTCGCCGGGCTCCAGGTAGGTGTAGCGCTTCTCGATGCCATTGCCGCCGCGGTGGAGACCGGCGCCGCCGGAATCCTTGACGGTGGTGTAGCCATCGACCCTGATCGGATAGTAGGACTCGAGGTACTCGGTGGGAATGTTCTCGAACAGCGGCCACCACGAGTGGCCGTCCATCCCGTCGCCGATGGGCCGGCCGGGGATGCCGCCGTAGGAAATCTCCATCAGATAGAAGAAATCGCCGGCGTTGTCCCATCCCGAGTAGAGCATATATGGAGATGTGCCGTACCCTGCGGCGGTGGTGTACTCCGGGGCCTTGCGGGCCAGGGCGCCGCCGAGGACGTCGAAGAGCCGGGTCAGCGCGTGGGTGCGGCACCCGAGCGCGGACGGGAACTTCGGATGGAGCAGTGATCCGTCCGGGATCACCACGTGGAGCAGGGGATAGAAGCCGTCGTTGAAGAGGATCTGGGGGTCGAAGACCATGATCAGGTAGACCCCGATGAACATCTTGAACATCTCTTCGTTGAGGTAGAAGTTCACCGGACCCATGGCCTGGTGATCGGTTCCACTCCAATCGAAGTAGGCGTGCTCGCCCTCGCGCCAGATGGTGAGCTTCATCTTGAAGGGACCGTGGCCGAGTCCGTCGTCATCGATCCAGTCCTCGAAGGACTGTGGTTCCTCGGGGATGTTCTGGAGGATGAGCTGCGCCATGGCGTTGTAGGTGCGCTGGAGCATGGCCTCGCAGGCCGCGAGGTAGGTGTCCTTGCCGAAGCGACTGCAGATCTCCTTGACCCGGTTCTCCGCGGTCCGGCAGCCGGCGATGATGCCCATCAGATCAGCCTTGCTCATCTCGGGCATGCGGACGTTGTTGAGGATGAGCCCGATGACGTCTTCGACGGGCTCATACTTCTTGAAGACCTTGATCGGGGGGATTCTCAAACCCTCGCCGAAGACGGTCTTGGCGCCGGTGGGCAGGGAACCCGGCAGCGGGCCGCCGGCGTCCATCTGGTGGCCGAACATGCTCGACCAGCCGACGAGTTCTCCTTCGAAGAAGATCGGGACCAGCACCAGCCAGTCGTTGATGTGGGAGATCGCCCCGCCGCATTTGTACGGGTCGCTCGTGAGTACGACATCGCCCTCTTCGATGGTGTCGTCCCAGCTCTCCATCATCTCGCTGATGTAGGAGCCGAACTGCCCGACGACCATCCGCCCCTTGGGGTCGGTGATCATGGGGAACTCGTCGTGCTGCTCCCGGATGACCGGGCTCATGGCGGTGCGGAAGAGCACCGCGTCCATCTCGTGGCGAGCGTTCTTGAGCGCACCCTCGATGATGTCGAGGGTGATGGGGTCGATCTCGATGGACGGAATCTCGGCAATTTTTACGTTTTTCATTGCCTCACTCCTCCTTCGAGTTGGGGTTGATCAGAATATTGGCGAAGCGGTCGATCTCGGCGGTGAACCCTGACAGGACCACCGTTGTGGAGTCGAACTCGGTGATCACCGCGGGCCCCGGAATCCGGTTCCCGGTCTTGAGCTTGGCGCGGTCGTAGATCTTGGTCGGGATCCACTCGCCATGGCGGTAGATCTCGTGTTCCTCGACCACCGCTGCGCTGGCGTCCGGCGATGAGGCGACGCTCGCCTCGATGACCGGTGGATCCGGCACCTTGCCGACGCCCACCGCCCTGAGGTTGACGATTTCACACGCGGTGCCTTCCATTCGGTAGCCGTAGAACTGCTCGTGGAGTTCGTTGAATCGCTGAACGAAGAGCTCCTTGCTCGCCTCGGTCAGCTCGGCGAGATTGACCTCGACCGGGATTTCATAGCCCTGGCGGAGGTAGCGGAGATCGACGTTGTAGGTCAGTTCGCGACGATCCTCCTCGATGCCCTCGCGCTCGAGCCAGGAGGTGGCTTCCTTGCCGAGGGTCTTGAGGATTTCGACCACTTCGGCGGTCTCGACCGACTCGACGGTGCGAATGAAGGTCCTCGAGAACTCCTCACGAAAATCGGCCACGAGATCACCTTCGGCGCAAAGCACACCGGGTGCCGGTGGGATGATGACCGGGAATGAGCCCATGAGGGCGGCAACGGCATTGGCGTGCATCGGTCCTGCGCCGCCGAAGGCGACAATGGCGAAATCGCGGGGGTCATAACCGCGTTGCACCGAAACCAGACGCAGGGCGCCGGCCATGTTCTCGTTGACGATGTCGAGGATGCCGGCCGCGGCCTGGTGGACATCGAGCCCGAGGGCGTCGCCGACGGTGCTGACTGCGGTCTTGGCGGCCTCGACGTCGAGCTCCATCTCACCACCGAGGATCTTCGGCGGGAGGTGACCGACGACGACGTTGGCGTCGCTGACCGCCGGGGCGGTGCCGCCCTTGCCGTAGCATGCGGGCCCGGGGTCCGCACCCGCCGACTCGGGACCGACCCTCAGGGCCTTGGTGATCTCCGGCACGTGGGCGATGGATCCGCCACCGGCGCCCACCGAGTGGACGTTGACGCTGGGGACCTTGACCCGGAAGTGGCCGAGTTCGGTCTCGCGGGCGAGACCCGGCTGCCCGTTCTGACAAAGGGCGACATCGGTTGAGGTCCCGCCCATGTCGAAGACCAGGATGTCCGAGTAACCGGCCCTGGTGGCCACTTCGAGCGCCCCGGCGACGCCGCCTGCGGGGCCCGAGAGGATGCCGTAGACGGGTTTTTCCTGGGTCACCTCGGAGGTCATGAGACCGGCGTCGGAACGCAGGATATTCAGAGAACCGGCGACTCCCAGGTCTGCCAGGGAGGCGCTGAGATTGCTCAGGTAGCCCGCGACCTTCGGCCGGACATAGGAGTTCATGCACGCGGTGACCGTCCGCTCGTACTCGCGGAACTCGGGGAGCACATCAGACGACAGAGTGATCGGGAACCCCGGATAGAGCTCGTGGATGATGGCGCCGATCTGCTTCTCGTGGGCATCGTTGGCGAAGGAATTGATCAGAGAAACCGTCAGAGTCTCGGCGCCCGATTCGACGAGATCGGTCACGATCTTTTTGATCTGCGCCGGATCGACGGGCTTCACGACCTCGCCCTGAGCGCTCATCCGCTCGGCAGCTTCCCGCGTGTCTTCGAGGGCTGCCGGTGGATCCGGTTTGATCATGATCATCCACCCGGCGAGAGGGCCGGGTGTCTGCGACCGGGCGAGATGAAGGATCTGACCGAAGCCCTCGGTGGTGATCAGACCAACCCTCGCGCCCTTGCCCTCGAGCACGGCGTTGGTCGCCACGGTGGTGCCGTGCATGATGCTCGTTACCTCCTGTGGCGAAGCACCGCTCTCTTTCAGGATCCGTTTAACCCCAACCAGCACACCCTGGGACGGGTCAGCGGGGGTTGAAGGGGTCTTCACTCGGTTCGAGGCACCATCCTCGTCACGGACCAGCATGAGGTCCGTAAAGGTGCCACCGACGTCCACTCCCAAACGATAGGACATCACGCCTCCTTTCGGCATGTTACGCTTGATGGACACACCAACGCATTGATTGATTTCGTCCGCTGAACGGCGGATGGATGGACCCAGCCCCGCCGTGAAACACAGTCTGAAAATCGCGGGTATTTGATGATCATCCCGCCTCCTTTCGGATCTTGGCGTAGAGCTGGCCGGGGGTGCCCGCCAGCAGGACGCGACTTGATAGTTGTCTGCCGAAAAACTCCTGCATTTTGCTCGAGATCGCCTGAATCGCCGCGATGTCGATCCCGGTCTCGATGCCCATCTCTTCACAGAGGTTCGTCAGGTCTTCAGTGGCGATGTTGCCTGCGCCGTTTGGAAAGACCGGGCAGCCGCCGAGACCGCCGATGGATGCGTCGAAGGTGTCGATGCCCGTGCGCATGGCGGCCACAGCATTGGCGAGTCCGAGGCCGCGGGTGTCGTGCAGATGCATCGAAAAGGCTATTCGAGGATGCTCCGACTGGAGTCGAATCATGGTCGATTCGATCATGGTCGGATTGCCCAGACCTACGGAGTCGGCAATGGACAGTTCGTTGATTCCCATGTCGACAAACCGGTGGGCGAGTTCCGACACCCGGTCTTCGCTCACCGGACCCTCGAAGGGGCAGCCGAAGGCCAGCGCGATCACGGCTTCGACGGCGACGGGCTCGTCCTTCACTCGATTGAGGATCTGCCGGCAGACCTCCAACGACTGGTCGACCGACATCCCGACGTTCTTCTTGTTGTAGGTCTCCGTGGTCGTGACCACGAGACGAACCGCATCGGCTCCGGCTTCGAGGGCCAACTCGACGCCCTTGAGATTGGGCACCAGCGCCGTGTAGCGTGTGCCCGGCTGCCGATCGATGGCGGCAAAGACCTCGGCGGCGTCCGCCAGCTGTGGGACGGCTCTTGGGCTGACGAAGGATGAGGTCTCGATCTTGCGGACGCCGGCGCGAGCAACGGCGTTGACCACCTCGATCTTGAGCTCGGTCGGGATGAATTCGGACTCGACCTGGAACCCGTCACGCGGGCCAACCTCGACGATGGTGATCTTCTCGGGGTAGGTCATCTCTCCTCCGGAGCCTCGATGAGCTGAATCATGGCGCCCAGCGTCTCCTCGAGTTCAACATCGACGAGTTTCCAGCCGTCGATGCCGATCCGGGGTGTTGAATTGGTCAGACGGACGCCTCGCGATTGCAGGGCCCGCGCTTCGTCCTCGATGTCATCGATCTCGATGGCCATGTGAAAGAAACCCTCGCCGTGCTCTTCGAGGAAGGCGGCAACCGGGCTGTCGTCGCGGGTCGGCTGGACCAGGATCAACCAGGTCTCGCCGATCCGGAACCGGACGAGATCGATGCCACGACCCGGCAGGGTCTCGCGGGGAAGGGGTTCGATTCCAAGCACCCTCCGATATCGATCCTCGGCCTGATCGAGGTCGTGAACGACGACGTCGATATGGTGGATTCTGCGGGGTTTCGAAGCGGTCATCTAGGACGTTCCCTCCACGCGATCGAGGGTGGCGATGACTTCAGCCAGATCGACCACATCACCGTACTTGCCGTCCATGTCGACCAGATTGGCGGCGTGCTGTTCGGCCGACCGGTCGCCGACGCACTCGGGCGGGATGATGGCCCGGAAGCCGTGCTGGAGAGCGTCGACCACGGTTGCGCGAACACATCCGCTGGTCGTGCAACCGGCAACGATGAGGGTGTCGATGCCGTTGACGGTCAGGGTGGACGCCAGCGGCGTGCCGAAGAACGCGCTGGCATATCGTTTTTCGATGATGGGTTCGGACCCTCGTCGATGGAGCCGGGGGTCCAGTTCGACCCATCGGCTGCCTCGGACCAGGGTCTTCAACGACGGGACCTTGGCGATGAACAGACCGGCATCTTTGAGATCGGGTTCGTAGACCACCGTCGTGAAATACACCGGGACTGATCGCGACCGGGCGATCTCCAGCAACCTTCCGGTGGCCTCGATCTGAGGGTCGAGATCACTCGCAAGGGGGGACTCGAGATCGGTGAAGCCGACGATGAAGTCGATGACCACCACGGCGGGGCGCCTGCCGAACCCGACGCGACCGGCAAGACCCTTGGCGCGGTAGCCGTCGAGGATCGAGTTGCCGTTGCCCTTCTTCGTCGTCATCCTTCAGATGACTCCTTTACCCGCCAGATTGTCGATTGCATCATCGCTCAGACCGAGGACCTGGCCAAGCACCTCTTTGGTGTGCTCGCCGACAGCGGGGCCGGCCCACTCCGTCCTTCCCGGCGTCTCGCTGAGCTTGGGGACGATGGCCGGCAGCTTGAGTGGCCGGCCTCCGGCCTCCACCTCCTCGAAGAGGCCCCTCGCCTGGAAGTGGGGATCATCGACCATGTCGACCACGCTGTAGATCAAACCGGCCGGGACGCGGACTCCCTCGAGGATGGTGAGGACCTCCGAGGCATCGAGAGTCCGTGTCCAGTCGGCGATGGCGCCATCCACGGTCTCCTGGTGAGTCAATCGTCCGGCGTTGTCCTGCAGCTCCGGGTCATCCGCCATGTCCGGTCGACCGGCTGCGGTCATGAGGCGGCGGAAGATGGAGTCGCCGTTGCCGCCGATGATGACGTACTTGTCGTCGCGGCAAGGATAGGTATTGGTGGGCACGACGCCGGTGATGGTGGTTCCCGAAGGTCCGCGGACCATGCCCATGCGGTCGTACTCCGGAACCACCGCTTCCATCATGTTGTAGACGGCTTCGAAGATGCCGATATCGACGATCTGGCCGGGTTTCGCCGGCTGGCGGTCGCGGTGGAAGAGTGACAGCATGATGCCGAATGCAGCGTGCAGACCGGTGAGCGAGTCGCCGAGGCTCAGATTCTGACGCACCGGGGGTTGGCCGGGAAATCCGTTGACATAGCGCAGGCCGCCGACTCCCTCGCAGACCGACGCATAGCCGGGGCGAGACGCATAGGGACCGTCCTGTCCATAGCCGGAGACTCGGGCAATGATGAGGCCGGGGTTGATCGGTTTGAGATCCTCCGGTCCAAGACCCCACTTCTCCAGGGTGCCGGGACGGAAGTTCTCGATCAGCACGTCGACGTCGGCGGCAAGGCGCCTGACGATCTCTCGGCCTTCCTCGCTCTTGAGGTTCACGGTGACGGATCTCTTATTGCGGCCCAGGCTGTACCACCAGAGCGAGGTGTCACCCTCGACGGCTCGCCAGCCGCGGACGGCATCGCCCTTGCCCGGGGGCTCGATCTTGATGACATCGGCTCCGAAGTAGGCGAGAAGGGTTCCGGCGAAGGGGCCCGCCATGAGCTGTCCGAGCTCGAGCACCTTGATGCCCGAAAGTGGCTTCTCCATCATCTTGTGTGACCGTCCCTTTCGAATCGTGTTTGAGCAAAACTGACCTGATCGAATCGAGTGACGGGGCCGCCGCAGGGCGACCCCGCCGCTGTGTTGTTTTCCCTACTCGGGGACTCGCCATCTTCCCTGGCCCGCGGCCTCGAGAACCTCGAGGCTTACGTCCTCGGGACCGACGCCGAGCGTGTTGAACTGGGATTGTTTGCCGTGACTGAAGATCGTTGCATGTCGTCTCTTGAAGTCGATGGTGTGGCCCTGGTTGGAAATGACCCCCCAGTTCCCGTCCGCGGTCTTGATCGGGCGCATGTTGAAGATGCCGACTTTCCAGAAGTCACCCTTCTTGTCGTAGAACTCACCGAGGTAGTAGACCCACGTCTTGGTGTCGAGGTACATGACCTTGCGGCTGTAGGGATGGGTGTCGGGGGTGGTGGCGTCGATGACGTACACCTCACGGGGCTCCCAGTCATCCAGTGGGTTCCAGTATGGTTTGTTCTCGAGATCGACGAGCGGGAACGCTTCAGCCGGTTTCTTTTTGTCCTGGTCCCAGACCGGCCAGCGACTGTGGGCGACGGCGAGGATCCAGCGCTTCTCCAGGAGCTTGAAGCCCGTATACCAGGTTGGAAACGCGGAGTTGATCTCGACCTCGTCGTTGAGTTGGTCGGTTCCGCCGATGGGATCGTGCCAGGTGCCACCCGACAGCCGTCGGGTTCTCCTCACAGTTCGCAGGTAGGCCCACGAGTCGTCGTACTTCCCGTTGCCGTACCGGATGGCGAAGGTCCCGATGCCCCGGATGTCGTAGGGGTAGTGGGCGAACAGGAGCTGTTTGAAATCGATCGACCCGTCGCCGATCACCGGCTCACCGTCGAGCCGGCCCTTGTAAAAAGAACGTATCAGGGCCCAGTGCTGCACCCGTTCAAGCCCCTTGTCGCCGTTGATGAACAGGAAGGCGAAGAGCGGGTAGTTCGCCAGATCCCCGCGCGGCCAGCCGCCGACGTAGTAGGCGTTCCACATCAGCTTGTCGGCCGCATGGGGGTCATCCATCGAGACATCGGGAAAGCAGAGGCCCGCCTTGTAGCCGGAGGCGAGGCGCGTCTCCGGATCGTAGGTGACACCACCCGAGTACTTCTTGGTCGCCTCGACCCAACGGGGGTCCACCGGGACCTCTTCGGAGTGTCGGAGCGTCATGGTGAGGCCCTGTTCTCTGATCATCCACTGGATGTTCTCGGGAAGCATGCTGCCGATGGTCTTGCCCTCGAACTCCTTGTCCAGCAAGCTGCTCAGGTTGGCGGCGTTGATGACCGTTCCCTCCTTGACCTCCTCGGCCCAAGCGGCGGTCGTCAGCAACGCACACACCGCGACAAGAACGATCGGCGCCATGGACTGCAGACCTCGATTGCTACGCTGTGTCATCGTTCACCTCCCGTCATTCCACTAGAATTGAAACGTCAGACGACTGACGAGTTGATTGTTGTTGGCAAAATAGCCGAAGAGATAGGTGTCCTGCTCAACCTCGCCCGGGAGCTTCGAGCCGCTGTTGAAGAACAGATCCGCCTCCAGGCGAAGACGCCAGTGGTTGCCCCACGCAAACTCCACGCTGGGAATGACGAAGCCGCCACCGTTGGTCGCATCCACCCCCGCGGCGATGGTGGGGTTGATCCTGTCGTTCTTGTAGTTCCAGCCGAGGATGACCGTCAAGATGGTCGTGTGCGCATTGATCGGCGCACCGAAACCGGCGAGGGCAACGATGTCGTCGTTCTTGTCGAAATCGGTCAGCCAGGTGTCGAAGAGCTGGAAGTTGAAGAAAGCGGGCCGGCTGGCGCCGAGCACCTTCTGGGCCCAGCGCATCTGTTTGTCAAGCGCCAACATGGTGCGAACGGTGTTTTTTTGGACCACGCCGCCGAATCCCGGAAGGGCGCCGTCGAAAAAGTTGGTGCCGATATTGTAGGGCTGATCGGTCGTCATGGAGATCTCGGTTCTGACCACCATGTCGGGCGCCGGCCAGTAGTAATTGAGCGAGACACCGTACATGTCGACTTCGGGATAGATGAACTCGCCGAAACCGTTCAACGGCGGGTCGCCGAAGGGGTTGAAGATCGTGTTGACCACCGGGTCCAGGTTGAGGGTCTTGTAGTAGGCGAGCGAGTACTCGACCTTGCCAAGCGTTCCGTACCACCTGAAACCGTAGTTCGGATCATCGGTGTCACCCGACGAGTGGTGCCAGTTGTACGGCACGCCTTCGAGGAAGTTGACACCCTTGTTGGGTTGGTTGGCCCAGCGGCCGCCGAACAGGTCATAGGTGTTGCCGATGTCCTTGTCGCGGTCCCAGCCTGGTCGCACAAGGAGCTGCAGCGAACCCTTGGCCTTGGGGATCTCGATCTGCAGATTGCCGAGGATCAGCGGCTTGCGGAGTTGTTCGTTCTCGACTTCGAGGAACGATCGCCAGGTGAAGTCGAAGCCGTGGATGATGTCCATGCCTCGGAAGAAGTCGGTCTTGCCCCACACCACCTGCTGTTTGCCGACCCGCAAGGTGACCCGTTTTCCGATGAAAAAATCGGCGTACCACTCCCGCATATCCAAGCGGTCGTACTCGCCCAGCAGGTCGATCGAGCTGAGATCGTCGAGGCGTTGGAGGTAGTCGGTCTTGTACTCCTTGTCCGCCCGCCCGATAGCTGTGATAGCGCCCCAATCCCAAAAGACGTTCGCCTCGAGATACAGAGTTCCACGGACCATTGAAAGGTCGTAGGCGTCGTCCTCCTCGGTCTCCGGAGGATCTTGCAGGTTCATTGAGAAATGCCCCCGCACAAAGCCGTGGAGCGAAAAGTGCTTGGAGTCAATTTGGGCCGATGCGGAACTGGGGAGGATCATCAGCATGATGATCAATAGACCCCCGACCGTCACTGCCAGCGTTTTTGGCCTCGACACTCCGTATTTCATGCACACCCCCTTTTGATTCCGTTGCTGTGCCTCGCGGTGATCGCTGCGAATCGGGCCAATCTGTCATCGGCCGGAAACCCGGTCGAGAACACTCGATGCGGAACTGAGATTTCAAAGAGGGGACAACCCCGATCTCGACCGCAACCGTGGCCGGAGCCACCGGGGAGGTCGGGGAGAGTCATGCCATTCGGCGCCTTTCCAGTTTGGCTCTTGTCATGTGACCCCTTGCTTCGGGAGCGTGGAGTAAATATAATATTGTCATGACAATAAGTCAACCAGTCATTGAAGAGACCCGGAGACCAATAATCCAGGGTTTCGTTGGCTGTTGTGAGCAGTGAGAGGAGGCACGGGATGACGGGGAAGATCAGCAATTTTGGTGCCTTGGATATTCTGATTCTCACCATCGTGGGAGTGGGTCTCCTGACCGCGGCGGTCCAATCAGAAAATATCGTGCTGCGTGCCGGCAATGGCCCCGTCGAGCCGGTTCCACCACCGATCGAGTGGCGTGATCAATTCCTCGGTGTGACCGTTCCCGCCTCCGGGGTGGTGTGGTTGGCGGGAAGTAACGGCAAGATCGTCCGCAGCGAGGACGGCGGGCAGAGCTGGTCAGTGCAGCCGACCGGAGTGACCGAAAACCTCCAGGACATCTCCGCCTGGGATTCGGAGCGGGCCGTTGCGGTGGGAAACGATGGCGTTGTCGTGATCACGGCCGACGGCGGCAAGACCTGGACTCGGGTTTCGGTGCCCCGATCTGAAATCACCAATAAGCTGATCCGCGTTCGATCCTTCGATGGTGGAGTCGCCTGGGCGGTGGGGGTCATGGGGATGATTCTCTTCTCGGACGACTGGGGGGCCTCGTGGGTACGCCGCTCTGCAGAGGTGGATGTGGCCTGGAATGACATCGCTTTTTCCGACGAGACGAACGGTTGGGTCGTCGGCGAGTTCGGGAGCATAATGCACAGCCCGGATGGGGGTGCGACGTGGCAGGAGGTCGAACCGGCGAGCGAGCGAAGCCTCATGGCGGTCGCGTTTCGCGACCCCCAGGCGGGCGTGGCGGTGGGGCTCGATGGGCTCGTCCTTCGCACCGACGACGGTGGACTCTCGTGGTCTTCGGTCGATGGAGGCACACCGCTGCATCTCTTCGACGTCGTTTGGAACACAGATGAGTGGGCTGCCGTCGGCGGAATGGGGGTGGTCGTGGTTGGTTCTCCGGATGGTGAATCGTGGCGGGCGCAGCGATTGTCGGACCGTGATCTCGCGTGGCACACGGCCCTCGTTTCCACCGACGATGGGGTCTTTGTTGTCGGCGCCAGCCAGGGTCTGTGGCGTGCAGGTGAATGGACGCCGGCGGGTCGCGGGTAGGCGGGAGGTTGATGCCGATGGCCAACGGTAGGATCTCCGAACGCGTCGCCCAGTTCTGCATCGGACACCGGGTTCGGGTTGTGGTCGTGATCGGTCTGGTGACTCTCGTCCTTCTTGCGTTTGCCCTCCGCCAGGAGGTGCACACGACCTTTGCCGATCTGGTGCCTGCTGATCATCCATACATCCTCACCCACGAGACCTACAAGGAGTCCTTCGGTGGGTCGAACATCGTGACCATCATGGTTCGATCCCGGGGCGGGGACATCTTCCAGCGGCCTGTTCTCGAATCGATCCGTGACATCACACGCGATCTTCGGGAGATCTCGGGAGTCAACGAGTTCCAGATCATCTCGCTCGCCTCGAAGAAGCTCAAGGAAATCCACGCGTCCACCTACGGGATCGAAAGCAAGCCTCTGATGTGGCCGGACGTTCCCGACGACGAAGCGGGGATGGAGTCCCTTCGGCAGTCGGTGTTGTCGAACCCGTTGGTGTACGGACAGTATGTGTCGGTCGATCTCACGTCCGGACTCATCACCGTCGATTTCTTCGACCGACTCATGGACTACCGGGTGGTTTTCGACGAGGTGATGGCCATTGTCGACCGGTACAACGCTGATGGTGTCGAGGTGAGCGTCGTCGGTGAGCCGATCCTCCAGGGCTGGGTGCACCACTATCTTCCACAGACCTTCACCCTCTTCATCCTCACCTTCGTCGCCCTCGGCGTGATCCTGTTCTTCGTATTCATGAGGACGTTTCGGGGAACGTTGATTCCGCTGTTCAACGCCCTCGTCACGGGCACGTGGGCCCTTGGTATCGCGAAGATCCTGGGGCTCAACTTCGATCCGCTCGCTGTGGTGATCGCCTTCCTGATCACGGCCCGCGTGACGTCTCATTGCGTCCAGGCGGTGACCAGGTTCGAAGGCATGGTCGCGGAGGGGGCGAAGAGCTCGAGAGTCGCGGCCCAGGCGAGCCTCGCCGAACTCTGGAAGCCTGGAATCCTGAGTGTGATCACCGACGCCGGCGGCATCCTCGTGGTGGCGTTCGCGCCCATTCCCCTCCTGCAAAAGACCGCGTTCATCGGCGCGATCTGGGTGCTGTGCATCGGCGTGACCGGGGTGGTGCTGACGCCCGTTCTGTTGTCCTGGGTGCCGGACCCGAGTCCGCGCCGACACCGGTTCGATGTCAACCCCCTCCTCGAGCGCTCGCTTGAAACCTACGCGCGACTCACGACAGGCCGGGGTCGGTTTGTCATCCTCGGAATCGTGGTGTTGGTGCTTGCGGTCTGCGGCGGCATGGCGACCAAGATCTCGGTGGGCGACGCCAAGCCCGGCAGCCCCCTGCTGTGGCCGGACTCGCCCTACAACCGAGCCATGGCAGAGATCAACCAGGGGTTTCTGGGGACCGACCGGATGTTCGTCGTTGTGGCGGGTGAGGCCGACGGCGCATTGAAGGAGCCCGCGGTGTTGCAAAGCATGGCGGAGTTCCAGCGCTACGTGGAGATGCAACCGGAGGTCGGCGGAGCCGTGTCGCTGGCGGACCTCCTGCCCTCGGTGTACAGCGTGCTCAATGAGGGCAACCCGCGCTTCCTGGAGATCGGCGGGGATGCGGCGATCAACGGCGAGCTGCTCTACATGTATCTTGCAGGGTCCGAACCCGGTGATCTCGACCGGTTCTCCGATGTCAACTATCGCAACGGCGCCATCACCCTCTTCCTCCGGGACCACCGCGGAAGCACCATCCGAACGGCCATCGACAGGATCAAGGTCTTTATCGAGGAAAACAGCCCGGAAGGCGTCGACTATCAGCTGGCGGGAGGACTGATCGGTGTTGTGGCTGCGGTCAACGAGGTCATTTTCGCCGGTCAGATCGAGAGTATTTCGCTCGCCCTCCTCGTCATTCTCATTACCTGCTCGATCACATATCGGTCGGGCGTTGCTGGGGTCTTCTTCATGGTTCCGGTCGTGCTGTCGAATGTCGTCACCTTTGCGTACATGGTGCTCAAGGACATCGGGCTCAACGTCAGTACTCTGCCGGTCGCGGCGCTGGGGATCGGGTTGGGCGTCGACTACGCTATCTACATGGTGGACAGCATTCGAGAGAACTTCACCCGTGACGGAGATCTAAAGAAGGCGATACGCGCGGCGTACGCCACCGCCGGTCGTGGTGTTGCGGTCACCGCGACACCGCTGATCGCGTGCACCGCCCTCTGGTATTTCTTCTCCTCCCTTCGTTTTCAGGCTGAGATGGCGATCTTGATTGCTCTCTGGATGGCCGTGTCGGCGGCGAGCGCCCTGTTTGTGATGCCGGCGTTGGTCTACACATTTCGACCTGGGTTCGTCGTCGACGATCGCGGGGGGGAGGGCTCGTGAGAATCGCGACGAGCCGGTGCCCGCTGTTTCGGAGACAGCAAGTCGTGATGACGGGAGATGTCTCGCTGGAACATCGGCGAAAGAACGTAAACTGTGCCGCGGAACCGACGCGTGTCGAACCCCAACGCTAGAAACACTTGCAAAGGTGGACCATGATGGCCCCAAGAAACCCCTCACCTACACCTGAGAGCGAACAGGCCTCTGCCGTCTTCGTCGACAGCAGTGTTCCGCTTTACTACCAGCTCGCCACGATCCTCCGTGAGAACATCATCTCGGGCCGCTATGCCATCGGGGACCGGTTCCCCACCGAGGCGGACCTGGTCAAGATGTACTCGGTGAGCCGGGCGACGGTGCGTGGCGCCCTCCAGAGCCTCAAGGACGAAGGACTGATTCGGAGGGAGGCCGGCCGCGGAACCTTTGTTTCGGGAATGCCGGAGTTCGTCGGGACCCTCAAGATGGACGGGACGCTCAACGGCCTCATCGCCATGGGGTTGGCGACCTCGCCGCGGTTGGTGGAACTTCAGGAGGTGAAAGTCCCCCCGCAGCAGGCCGAGGCTCTGGGGATGGAGCCGGGAACCCCCGCGATCCGCGCCTGTCGTGTCCGCTATTACAAGGATCACCCCTACTGCTACATCATCAACACGCTGCCCGTTGATATCGGTGGGAAGCTCAGCGAGGAGGACTGGGAGAGTGGATCGATCCTGAAGCATCTGCAGACCGATCACAAGATCAAGCTGGGAGATGCGGACGAATATGTGCGGGCGACCGTGGCCGACGCGAATCTGGCCCGCTGGCTGGGTGTCCGTATCGGTGCGCCGCTTCTCCAGGTGGACTATTTGATTCGGGACGCCGACGGCAATCCGGTCGAGACGCCGGTCATTTTCTATCGCAGCGACATGCACGCCTTCACCTTGCGTCTCACCTGGTCGAATGAGGGCCCCGGGGGCGCCGAGGGCTGGTCGCTGCGAGGTGAGTAGAATTCGGCGGTCGAGCCTTGAAGGCCGGGTCTGACCTGCTCTCACCGATCGACGCCTACCGGAGGTGATGGATGCCCCACACCCTCGCCGAAAAGATACTCCTGAACCACACCGATGTCGGTGACCTCGCCCCTGGAGACATCGTATCGATCCGATGTGATCTGGTGCTCGCCAACGATGTGTCGGGACCGGTGGCTTTCAACGCCATGGAGAAAATGGCCGCCGACACGGTCTTTGACCCTGACAAGGTCGTCATGGTGGCGGATCACTTCATGCCGGCCAAGGACATCCGCTCCGCCGAGCTCCAAAAACGGCTGCGTGAGTGGTCGCACCAACACGGTGTCCACTTCTTCGATCAGGGCCGCGGTGGGATCGAACACGCAGTCCTCATTGAAGAGGGGTTCATCGTGCCGGGAATGGTGATCACAGGCGGCGACTCACACACCTGCACCTATGGCGCGCTCGGTGCCTTCGGCACCGGACTCGGCTCCACCGACATCGCCGGGTGCCTCGCCCTCGGTGAGTTCTGGCAGAGCGTGCCGGGGACGATTCTCGTGGAGGTGTCGGGGACCAAGGGCCCATTCGTGAGTGGCAAAGACATCATCCTGGCGGTGTTGAGCCGAATCGGAGTTGACGGTGGGACGGACATGGTGCTCGAGTTCATCGGTCCGGGCACCGAGGCCCTGACCATCGATGATCGGCGGGCGGTGGCCAACATGGCTGTAGAAGCCGGCGCCGAGACCGGGATCTTCCCGGCCGATCGGGTTACCACGGAGTACCTCAATGGACGAACCGATCGCCCGTGGTCCGCGCTCCGCTCCGATCCCGATGCGGTATTTTCCCGCCGGCTCCGGATCGATCTCGAGACTCTCGGTCCGCTGGTGGCCAAACCTCCTTCGCCGGGAGATGTCGCCCCCGTCGGAGAGGTGGTCGGCCGAAAGATCCACCAGGTCTATATCGGCAACTGCGCCAACGGCACCATCACCGATCTCCGTCAGGCGGCGACCGTACTGCGGGGCCGACGGGTTCACTCCGGCACCCGAGCGATCATCGTGCCGTCGAGTCAGCGGGTCTATCGGCAGGCGCTCGAGGAAGGGCTGCTGGAGGTCTTCATCGATGCGGGAGCGGTGGTCTCCACTCCCACCTGCGGGGCGTGCTTCGGGGGCCATACGGGAATCCTCGCTCCCGGGGAGGCCGCCATCGCCACCACCAACCGGAACTTCACCGGCCGGATGGGATCCGATCGGGCCGACGTCTATCTCGCCAGCGCCTGGGTGGCCGCGGCGGCTGCGGTGACAGGTGAGATCACCGACCCGGCCGATGTGGTGGGGGAGGATCCCCTGTGATCATTGAAGGCGCCGCAGTCGTCATCGAGGCCGACAACGTCAACACGGATGTGCTCTATCCGGGGCCCTACCTCAACATCGACGATCCGGAGCGGATGAAGCTCTATCTCTTCGAGGGCCTCGACCCGAGCCTGCGGGACAAGCTCGGGGGAAGGACCGTTCTGGTGGTCGGACACAACTTCGGTGGCGGCTCGTCCCGGGAGCATGTGCCTTTGGCCATGAAGGCCTGGGGAATCGGCGCAGTAGTCGGCCGGAGCTTTGCCCGGATCTTCTATCGAAACTGCATCAACCTTGGTCTGCCGGCCATCGCGTGCACCGAGGCGGTGGACGCGGCCGCGGATGGTTCGAAGATCTCGATCGACGCGGAACAGGGGAGGGTCGAGGTTGACGGGCGTTCATTCGACACCCCGGTCCTTCCTCCATTCGTGATCGACATGATCCAGGGCGGCGGGCTGGTGAAGTACGTTCAGCGGCGGTTGGCGGAACGCGCTGCAAGTGAGGAGTGAGACGTGAGGGGTGAGACGCGTAACCGTCTAACGTCTAACGTCTAACTCCTCAACTCACAAACCGGAGGAACCATGGCAGATCCTGCTCTGAAACGCATACTCGAGGAGGGACGGTTTGTCGTCGCCCCGGGGGTCTACGATCTGGTGAGTGTCCATCTTGCCAACGAGGTCGGTTTCGATGCCCTGTATGCATCCGGCTACTGGATGACGGTGTCGGCCCTGGGTCTCCCGGATCTGGGGCTGGCGACCTACACCGAGATGACCGACCGGGTGTCGCGTATCGCCGAGTTCAGCAAGGCCCCGGTCATCGCCGATGCCGACACGGGCTACGGTGGCCTGGTCAATCTGCATCGCACGGTGAGGGGATACGAGAACGCCGGTGTCAGCGGATTCCAACTCGAGGATCAGGTCTTCCCGAAGAAATGCGGCCACACCCCCGACCGTCCGGTGATTTCCCTCGAAGACATGGTGCAGAAGATCCGGGTGGTCCTCGACACTCGGGTCGACGAGAATTTCCTGGTGATCGCGCGCACCGATGCGCGGACCGACTTCGGTCTGGACGAGGCGATCGAACGTGGGATCGCCTACTCGGAAGCCGGCGCCGATCTCGTCTTCGTCGAGGCGCTGACGTCGGAGCTGGAGATGGAACGAGTCTGCCGCGAGGTGCCCGGTCGGTTGATCGCCAACATGGCCCCGACCGGAGTGACGCCGGTTTTGACCGTCACCCGCCTCGAAGAGCTGGGTTTCAGTGCGGCGATCTTCCCGGCGTTGACGGCAATGACGGCCATGACGACCATGGAGAAGGCGCTCCGCCACCTCAAGGAGCACGGCGACGGCACTCATCCCGAGCTCGAGAGCTACGACTTCAAGCGGGCGTGCCGGTTGTTCGGCTTCGGCGAGTATCGCGAGCTGCAGGCGAGGTGGGAGGAGTTCGGTTGAGATTCGTGGTCGAAGGGGCGGGTCACAGATCCCATCGCACCGGCGACCCGTCCCTCATGCCCGGCCTTCTGGGCCGCCTACGGCGACCCAGCGTCGCACGATCAGCGCGGTCGAAAAGCAAAACGGGGAGGATTGCGACCACGCTGATCGCGCGAGCGGCGGCCTCAATCCGAACCGGGAGAGACGCACCGGATCGCTGTCGCCGTGGAGTGCCCGGTATGACAATGTGCGGGAGGCGACGCAGGGCCGGAAGGCTCACGAGGCACATTGTCAGACCCCGCACGTCCCGGTGGGCGTTGGTCTTCCCGCGTGCTTGCGGCGCTGTCACGTCCCCGGCCACTGCCACCGAAGCGGTTCGAGATCCTCAGGACTGCGAGCCGCCGATCTCCCCGCCGATCCGGATCAGGTTCCTTCCCATCAGCTCGCGTGCCTCGAAACGCCGGTGGAGTTCCGGTGTGGCTTCGAGCTCGACGACCTCGCTGATGGGCGCTTTCCAGCGACCGCTGCGCAGAGCGTCGTGGATGAGTTCCAGTTCGGTCCCGCCGGTGACGGCCATGCCGAGATAGACCATGAAGCCGCGAACCGCGATGGACTTCGCATAGAGTTCACGGCTGATGTCGACCGGAGGGGCGTAGCCGCCCACGGCGCCCATATAGATGACCTGACCGAAGGGTGCGGCTGCTTCAAAGTTCTTGGGCGCTTCGGGCCCTGCGATGCCGTCGATGATGAGGTCGGCGCCGTGGCCATCGGTCACGGCCATGACGGTTTCGGGCCAGTCCGCCGCTCTGCTGTCGATGAGGTGGTCGGTGCCATGGGAACGAGCGAAATCGAACTTCGTGGGTGAACACAGACCGATGACCGTGGCGCCGGCATCTTTGGCGATCTGTGACGACATGGCGCCGATGGCGCCCGCCGCCGAGTGGAGGAGCACGCAATCACCCTCGCGGACCCGACCCGCTGTGTGAAGCACATGCCAGGAAGAGTAGACGCAGGTGTGGAAGACGGTGCCGAGAATCCAGTCGAACCCCTCGGGGATCTCGATGAGATTGTCGACAGTGGTCAGGGCGAACTCTGCGCAACCTCCCCAATGTCGCTCGGACACAACCCTCTTCCCGATCCAGGCGGGGTCGACGCCATCGCCGACCGCATCGACGAGACCGCTGAACTCGACGCCGGGGGTGAATGGGAAATCCGGGGCCATGTAGGCCACCCGCGCCGCGCGTGCGTGGGTGTCGAGGGGGTTGAGGGCGGCGTAGGCCACCCTGAGGCGGACCTGACCGGGACCGGGCTGGGGGACGGGCACCTCGCGCAATTCGAGGTTCTCGGGTGGACCCGGGGTGTCGGCGATCATGGCTCTCATCGTGGTGGTCATTGTTCCTCCGGTGTCGGGGGTAGAGGGTTAGAAAGTTAGGGGTTAGGGGTTAGACGAAAGACGTTAGACGTGAGGCGTTAGACGATAGGAGGTTAGGAGGTTAGAGGTTTAGAAGGCCAGCACTCGCTTCGCTCGCTGGTGAAAAGGCGCTGTTTAGCGGCGGGGTCGGATCCATCGAGAACAAGATGCCGCACCTTCTTCCTTTCTTACTCTCTAACTCTCTCACCTTCTCACGTCTCACGTCCCGCTTGACGCCGCCTCCATCGTGCATCCGATTCTCTGAGGTTGTGACGATGTGACGTTGCAATATTCTCCTGTCGGCCGGCGTTGCCCTGTCATAATTGGGGACCGATTGGAGGCCGCATGAAGAGACTCGCCCTCCTTGTTGTGTTGATTGTTGTGGTCCTCGTCCCGGCTGCCCACCGCGCCCAGGCTCAGGACATCAAGGTCAGTAAAGAAGGCAATTGGCGGATCTGGTACACATCGCCGGATCTGCGGGCCGAGCTCGATTTCCATTGGGCGGACCGTCATCTGGGAGACGAGTGGCTCATCCTCAAGCTCTCCGTCGCCGGGGGGTTGAAGGGCGTCACGTCGGTGAATCACAAAGAGGTTCGTGTTCGAGCCCCGGACGGATCGATCTTCGATCTCCCGACCCAGGCGGAGTATCGCGCGAAACGGGTGTCGATGCGGATCGCTTTCCAGCAGGAAAACGTCTGGAGTCCGCCGGCATCGCGTTTCGTGATCTCGTTGACGCGGATCGAGGATTGGTTCTTCAACCCATGGGGCACCGTCGACTATCGCGAGTCGATCCATCCCTCGGCGGTCCAGTACTGCAGCGGTCCACTGATGTTTCAGATTCCCGGCGGCGTTCAGCCCGGAGGGTGGACGCTCATCATCGGTCTCAACGAGATTCCCTTCGTCCTCGGTGAGAACGAGGAGGGAGCTCAGGAATGAATTCACGGAACTCGGGGGTCTGAAGCTACTCGAGCGCAGCCGCGAGCTGAGCCCGCCGGTCTTCCTCGCTGTCGATGTAGTTGATCCACTGGGCGGCGAGCTGGCGGCTCCTCTGATCGGCCTGGGCCGCCAGGAACGCCGCGCGGGCTTCGTCGAATCGATCCAGCTCGAAGAGGGCCTGCCCGAGCATGACCTGTGCCTGGTCCACGCGGTTGAGACCACCCTTGGAGATGGCCCGGCGGACCGTGTTGATGCTGTCATCCCAGCGGTTGAGGTTCATGTATGTCTGGGCGAGGATGACGTCGAGCTTGCCATCGGATGAGAGCTCGGCCGCGCGAGTCAAAGCCGGGATCGCCTTCTCGTTTTCCTGGGCCATGGTCCATGCCTGGGACAGGAGCCGCCAATGCTCGAGGGTCGATGTGATGACGCCGTCATCGAGGCCTTTGGAGAGGATCTTCCCGGCCCGGACGTAGAGATCGTTGTTGAGGAGAAGACTCGCCAGGGTCAGGATTTCGTTCTCGGTGGTGAGAAAGTCCTGGAGATACGCCAACTCAAGGACGGCAAGCTGTTTCTTCTGGTTGTCGAGTTCACCGTAGATGCTCGCCAGCTGCATCCAGTACTGTTTCTTCGGGAAGAGCTTGATGAGCTCCTCCAGGATGTCCACGACCTGCTGGTACTCCTCCATCTCATAGTGGAGAACCCGCAGCAGGAGGTAGCTCTGCTCCTTGACGGGCTCGCCCGCCGCCTGGGTCAGCTCGATGACCTTCCACGCCGGTCTCAGGGCCTTGTTGTACTGCTCGAGCTGATAGTAGGCCTGGGCCATCATCTCGTAGGCAGTCTTGTTGTCCTCCTTGGTCAGACGCATCCACCGCTCGAGCATGTTGATCGAGGCCTGCCAGTTTTCCTGTGAAAAATGGAGCTGGGAGAGGGTGTAGACGGTGCTCGTCTGGAGCGCCTCGGGCAGATCCGGCTGGTTCAGGAGTTGCTCGTAGGTACTGATGGCTTTGGAGACCTTGTCCTGGGCGTAGTAGATATAGGCATAGAGGTTGAGCTGCTGGGAACGCTCGTAGTTGTTGAGCTCCTGTTTGCTGAGCTTGTCGAGGGCCTGGATTGCTTCGGTGTAGTTCTCCGCCTCGGCCGCCTCCTGGGCCTTGGCGAGTTCCTTGTAAGTGGTCTCTCGCATGGATGCAGTCTCCTGGGTGGCGAGGTCTCCCAGATTCTGCTCTTCCTCCTCCTGAGCGAAGGACAAGGGTGCGGCCCAGACTAGGGCAGCCAATACCAATACAAGGGCTCGCGCCACGCCGGCCCCGACTCCTGCAACACGATCTGAAGGTCGATTCATACTCGTCGTCGCCTCATCAATCTTCCAACTTGAAGGTGATCTTGTTGAGGACGCCGTGGACCTCGATGGCTTCACCGTTGACGATGCGTGGCTTGTATTTGAACTTCAGCGCGGCCGCCAGCGCCGCCTTGTTGAAGATCGTGCTCGGTTCGTACTCCACCACCCTCGGGTTCCTCACCGCACCGGTCTTGGTGACGGTGAACTCGACGATGACATAACCCTCGATTCCTCGGTCCACCGCCCGTCTGGGATAGACCGGCGCCACTTTGACGATGGGCAGGTAGTCGCCATCGGCGCTGCCGGCGCTGATCCCGAAACCGGGAGAGACCGCGATGTCCACATCGGAAACCGGCACCGGTGCGTTGTGTCTCGCCTCGACGGTCTGGACGCCGTCCCCGAGGTCGGCGGCGTTGTCCATGGACGGCTGCGGCGCCTCGGGAGGCGCGTCATCGGGGTTGGGGGGTCGATCCGGCTTTGCGCGCTTGCTCTCGAGGCGTTCCTCGCGCTTCACCCTGACGAAATCGACGATCCGGGTGCTGGTCTCCTCAGTGATCGCGGTCTGACCCGATGCCACCAGCGCCTGCATGAGAAAGAACAGGCCGGCGGCCACGAACGAACCCAGGACAATGGCGATGAGTGCCCTCAACATGTCTCACTCTTGCGCGGCGATGGAGACGTTGTAGACGCCGGCCTGTCTTGCCGCGTCCATGACCTGGATCAGCATTCCCGTCGTCGAGTTCTTGTCGGCCTGAATCACCACGCTGCCCTGCGGATTCTCCGCGTGAAGACGTTCGATGTTCGCCCGGACCGCACGCGGGTCCACCTGCCGGCGATCGACCCAGATCTGCCCGCTGGCGGTGATCGCCACCAGGATGTTGCCCTTCTCTTTGACAACCGCCGTCACCGCCGACGGCCGGTCGACCTCGATCCCCGATTCCTTGACGAACGAAGCCGTCACGATGAAGAAGATCAGCATGATGAAGACCACATCCAGCATCGGGGTGATGTTGATTTCGGTCTCTTCGTCGTCGCTTTGAACGTTGGAGAACACTCTCCGCATAACATCACCTCTCGGTCGTCAGTGTGGCGCGCAGGTGTTCGACCTTGCGGTGGGCGAATCGGGCCAGCAGGGTCGAGGCGAACACGCCGGACAGTGCCGCGACCATTCCCGCCATTGTCGGAATGGTCGCCTTGGATACACCGGCCGCCATGGATCGTGGATTGCCGGTGCCGGAAAAGGCCATCACCTCGAAGACCTCGATCATCCCCGTCACGGTGCCGAGCAGGCCGAGAAGCGGGGCCAGCGCAAGCAGCGTCTTGATGAGCGGGAG
>Ga0316192_10000513_pt1 | contig 28648 bp, 36 predicted proteins | sample MerIslwburrow_MG_FD_204931 | JGI IMG/M metagenome (GOLD analysis project Ga0316192, IMG submission 204931) | Coastal sediment microbial communities from Maine, United States - Merrow Island worm burrow | ecosystem: Environmental > Aquatic > Marine > Coastal > Sediment | place: USA: Maine...
TCTCGTCCACCACGAGATAGCGCGGGATCGGATGGTCCTGTTTCGGAGTCAGGATCATATCCGTCGGGTTGCTTTCGATGATCCCTTGTTTCAAGAGGTGACGGAAAAATGACCTCAGCGCAGAGAGCTTCCGACCGATCGTGGTTTTCTTGTTGCGGCGGTGGAGCAGCCCGAGATATTTTCGGACCGTCAAAGGATCCACCTCGGGCAAGGGACAAGACAAGCCCGCTTGCGGCTGCGACCGGGTGTCGTCGTCGCTTGTTGCTATAACAAATTCAAAGAACTCCTGCAGGTCGTTGCGGTAGGCCCGAGCCGTGTTGGCCGAGTATCCCTTTTCGGCCAGCAGAATATCGATAAAGGATTTGATCAACTCTTCGACGGATCGTATTTCCATTGGCTAAAAGGCGATCAGGTTTTCCAGTTCCTGCCAGTCGCCGACCTCGATAAACGGGTGGCTTTCGCGGTTCCAGGGCTGCCGGTAGAGCACCGGCTCGATGCCTTCCTCCTTCAGGTGGTAACAGGTTTCCAGCCGGTCTTCGACGAAAAAGCGGATGCCGCTTTCGAGGAGCACCTTGGCCTTGCCTTCGAACGTACCGGTAGCCACCACCTGCACGGTCTCAGGTGCCATCCGCACCAGATCGCACATCCATTTCGAAATGGGCCCCTGGTGCGGCCGTGCGGTGACGAAAAGCAGTGGGTTGCGGTAGCCGGCGATACGGGACAGCACCGCGCCGGATCCGCTGATGGCCTGAAGCGGCGACGCGTATTCGCCCGCCATGATCCGGTTTAGAATGACGTCTATCAGGGCGGGGTCCATGTCGAGACACTCCGCCAGTAAATAAGAGGTCATGTCCTCGTAGCGAATGCCGTTAACCCGGTATTCCTTGCGGGCAATATCGAGAAAGAGCGCCATGGTGTCGGCAATCACACCGTCGATGTCAAAAGCCACTGATGTCGGATCGATCATAACGCGTCCACCTGCGCATCAAGAAGCACTGTGGGTTTTTTTCTTTAACCGCGAAATACGACGCCGGTAAATGGTGGCCATTTTCTTGTCGCTGGCCTCGAGTGCCGCCTGACGCTGAACCTTCAGGGCTTTGATCTTTTGTTTCAGCTGGCGGACCTCCCCGCTCTTCTTCTTGCCGGGTTTGTCATCGGCAATTCCCCTTTCCATTTTGATAGCCGTGAGCAGTTCTTCCTTGTTCATTCCATGAACGCCGGTAATGCCCGAAATCGCCTTGGCAATCTCGCGCATCTCTTTGGCCGTCATCTTTTCCAAGGGTTTTTCCTTTTCCGCCTTTTTCTTTGCTGCCATGATCCGCTGTCGCTCCTTTCTCCTCCTGTCTACAAAGCACAAAGCGGAAGCCGCAGAGCCTCCGCCACATAGTGTCGGTCCGGTCTTGTCGCTCAGACGGCCACTGCAACACGGTCCGTCCTCAAAAAAACACGGATGTCCAACTGTTGTTACTTAAAATTGGGATACATAAACCAATTTATTTCGGCATGTCAATAGCGAATAAGGGACTGCCGCTACTCCTGCGACGGCGTCGCGCCGGCCGTGTTTTGGGGTTGCGGCTCATCAACGGTGCGCGCCTTCTTGTAGAGTTCGATGAAGGGCGTCAGCAGTTCGAGCGGCAGCGGAAATATGGTCGTCGTATTGGTTTCAGTCGACATTTCGTTGACGGTCTGCAGGTACCTGAGCTGCAGGGCGGTCGGGTGTTTCTCGATAATCTTGGAAGCATCGGCCAATCGGGCGGCTGCCTGAAACTCACCCTCGGCGTTGATGACCTTGGCGCGGCGTTCCCGCTCTGCTTCGGCCTGGCGGGCCATGGCCCGCTGCATTTCCTGCGGCAGATCGATGTGCTTCAACTCAACCGTGGCCACCTTGATCCCCCAGGGGTCGGTGTGGGTATCGAGGATTTCCTGCAGCTGGGCGTTGAGTTTTTCTCTTTCCGACAGCAGGTCGTCCAGTTCTGCCTGACCGCAGACGCTTCGGATAGTGGTCTGGGCCAACTGCGACATCGCGTAGCTGTAATTTTCCACCTGCACGATGGCCTTGATCGGGTCGATCACCCGGAAATAGATGACCGCGTTGACTTTGACGGAGACGTTGTCGCGGGTGATCACATCCTGCGGATCGACATCGAGCACGATCAACCGGAGGCTGACCCTGGTCATCTTATCGATGATGGGGATCAGGATGATGAGGCCCGGACCTTTGGGGCCGATGACGCGCCCCAGTCGAAAGATAACCCCGCGTTCGTACTCGTTTAGAATGCGCAGGGCGGCGGAAAGGAAAAAAACAACCAGGATGACGATGACGATAAGTGGATAAAACATGGTGAGGCTCCTTGTTTAACTCAACGGTTCGACTTTCAGAACTAGATTTTCGATGCCGATGACCCTGACCCGGATCCCCTCCACAATCGGCAGTTTGGCGGTCGCCTTCCACAGTTCACCGTGCACGAAAACCTTGCCTTCCGGGGTGAGGGCCTGGCGAACCACCCCGATTTCACCGATCATGCCGCTCGAACCGGTTCTGGGTTTCGACACCTGGGCCCGGAAGACGAGAGTGGCGACGAGTATAAAAAAACCGGATACCAAGACGATCGTGGTTACCAGCACGGCCAAGGAAAGCCGCATTTCCGGACTGCTCGACTTGAACAGCATCAACGAGCCAAGCACCAGGGTCACAATGCCGGCGATACTCAAGAGCCCGTAACTGGTAATCTTCATTTCAAGAACGAAAAAAACGATGGCCAGGAGGATCAGAAGAATGCCGGCGGTGTTGATCGGCAAGGCCTGGAGCGCGAAGAAGGCCAGGACGATGCAGATGCCGCCGATCACCCCTGGAAAAATAGCTCCCGGATGGCTGAGCTCGAAGTAGAGCCCCGCAAGCCCGATCATCAAGAGAATGTAGGCGATATTCGGGTCGCTGATTGTTCTGAGAATTTTGTCGCGCAGGGTTTCGGATAGAACCACCTTTTTGGCTTCGGTTAGTTTGAGGCGTCCCTTATCTTTGATGTCACGTCCATCAATCTTTCGGATCAGTTCGTCCGTGTCCTTGGCGATCAGATCGATCACATTTTTCTTCAAAGCCTCAGTTTCGGTGGCGGAAACGCTTTCCCGAATCGCCTTTTCGACCCAAGCGGCATTGCGTCCCCGTTCTTGGGCGACGCTGCGGGCCTGGGCCACCATGTCGTTGACCACCTTTTCCGACATGGTCTTGTTGATTTCCTGACCACCGCCGCCCACCGGGTGGGCAGCACCGATGTTCGTGCCCGGCGCCATCGCGGCGATGTCGGCGGCCATGGTGATCATCACGCCCGCCGAAGCGGCCCGGGCGCCGCTGGGCGATACATACACGGCAATCGGTATTTTGCTGGCCAGTATGGCTTTGACGATGGTGCGCATCGACTCGGCCAGCCCGCCGGGCGTGTCCAGTTCGATGATCAGGATGGCGCCATCCTGTTCGTTGGCTGTGGTGATGCTGCTCGTGATGAAATCCGCAACACCGGGTCCGATACCGGCGTTGATTTTGATAATATAGATATCGCCGGAAGCGGCGGCGGGCTCGATTGCCGCTGAAACCGGCAGTAAAAACATCAGAAGGCCGATAAAAAATACCGCGGATTTCAAAATAGGCCGCTCCGATCCGGAGGGGATCCTCGGTTTTCTGCGTATTGTGTCAACCTTGCGCTTCATAGATCTTCCGTGTTGGCACCGCCCAGGCAAGATCAGGATTTATCCCCCTGCGGCTCGGGCAGCGGCAGCTCCATGGCCTTCATCAGCAGCTTCATGTCTTCCCATACCGCCCGCTTCTGCTCGGGGTTGCGAAGAAGATAGGCCGGATGATAAGTGGGCAGCAATTTGGCTCCCATGCAATCGTAAAGCCGTCCCCGGAGCCGCGAAATCGGGGCCGTGGTCTGCAGGAGGGTCTGTGCGGCGAAAGACCCCAGGGCACAGATGAAATCCGGTGCAATAGCCTTCAGCTGGCGCTTCAGAAACGGGCTGCAGGCGTCGATCTCGTCCGGTTGCGGATTGCGGTTTCCAGGAGGCCGGCATTTGATGATGTTGCAGATATAGACCGACTCCCGGCTGAGACCGATCGCCTGAATGATTTTTGTCAGCAGTTGGCCGGCAGCGCCCACAAAGGGTTGACCCTGCAAGTCCTCATCGTAACCCGGCCCCTCACCCACGAATACCAGTCGTGCGCGGCTGCTTCCGGCGCCGAATACGATATTCTTGCGGCCGCTCGCCAGTTTGCAGCGGCGACAGTCCCCGAGATCACCACGAATAACCTCGAGGGTTTCGAATGTCCCGTTAATAGAACCGCGAGGAACCAACATCCAGGAGTCGATAATCGCAAGCCCTCCTTCAGAGCAGTCGAAACCTCTCCATCCGATGCGGCCCAGCTGCAACAAGGATCGTTCGATATCGTCTATGGCGGCCAAGACCGCCTGCCGTCTGTTCATGGCATCCCTAAATCGATCACATCGAGGGTCAGGTCCGGAACGCATGCCGGTTGTCCGCATCAAAAGGGCGATACAACCTGCCAACCAGGCCCGCTGCCTGCCTTCAGGTCACATTTGCGTGCCGGCCGCTTCGATCGGCGAGGATCTACCGAGGTCAGTTCCTGTGATCAACTCCACGGAGCCGCACCCGTTCGAGGACCCTATCTAATATAATATGGGCGATGGCGAGTTTGTCCATGACCGGTATGTTCTCGCGCGTCCCATCTTGAAAAAAAAGTGTGACTTGGTTGGTGTCGGATTCGAAGCCGGACTCGGGGAAACCGATCAGATTGCCGGCGATGATGTCCAGGTTCTTTGCGGCCAGTTTCTGTGCCGCGTTTTTCTGCAGGTCCTCGGTTTCGGCGGCAAAACCAACCAGGACCTGGTGTGTTTTGCGCCGGCTCAGCTCTTGTAGAATGTCCACTGTCGGCTCGAGTTCGAGCGTCAGGGCCGCGCGGTCTTTCTTTATTTTATGCGCGGCCGTGGACTTGGGGCGGTAGTCGGAAACCGCAGCCGTCTTGATGACGATGTCGCAGTTCTCGAAACGGTTCAGCACGGCCCGGGCCATCTCCTCGGCGGTTTGAATCCGGATGACATCGACATCGAAGGGATCGGCCAGCACGGTCGGACCGGTGACCAGCGTCACGCCGGCACCGCGGTGTTCGGCGGCCCGGGCCACGGCAAATCCCATTTTACCGGTCGAAGGATTGCTGATGTAGCGCACCGGATCGATCGGTTCGCGCGTCGGACCGGCGGTCACCAGCACCCGTTGGTTTTTAAGATCCTTGGGTGTCAGGCGGCCGATCAGTCGGTCAAGGATCTGCGGCGGTTCCGGCAAACGGCCCGGGCCGACCGTGCCGCAGGCCAGATCCCCTGCTCCCGGCACCACAACGCTGTAGCCGTCGCTTCGCAGGACATCGAGGTTCCGCTGAACCGCGCGACTGCGGTACATGTTGGTGTTCATGGACGGGCAAAGAACTACCGGCGCGGTCACCACCATCATCATGGTGGTGAGGGCGTCGTCGGCAATGCCATTGGCCAGCTTACCGATCAGGTCGGCCGAAGCCGGTGCAATCACCACGGCATCGGCATCGGTCGCCCAATCGATGTGCCGAAAAGACGTCTCGTCCGCCTTCTCGAAGAGGCTGGTGCAGACCGGACGACCCGAGAGGGCCTGAAACGTCATCCAGCCGACGAAGTGCTGCGCGTTGCGGGTCATCACCACCCTGACGGCGGCCTCCTGGCGGGTCATGAGGCGCAGCAGTTCGACGCTCTTGTATGCGGCGATGCCGCCGCTGACGCCCAGAATGATATTTTTGTCTTTCAGTCCGTGGGTCACTTCAATCGACCTTCCGAAAGCGGTTTCTCGACCGGTGGTTGCCAACTCATCGACGGCACATTGCTCATCCCTGCACGGCCGGCTTGTCCGGGTTGGGGTTCACGAAAAAATCGGGATTTCATTGAAATTTGGTGCTTGGAATTTGAGTTTCCTGAATACCCCAACATCCGGGATAGCATCGCTAAAGATTACCTTTCTATTGGGCATAGTACCGTTAACTTTCATAAAAGCTCTTAGCCGAAAAACCTTACTTGAGGAGCCCCGAACCCGTTTCGGATAGTGTCGGCGCCAACCAGATTCTGGTGTAGGTGTTATAAGATTCTTCGTTAAGCGCTATCACACACCAGCGATTTTCCTTGTGAAAGAGCATCAGAACGTGAGGCGTTTTTATCTGACTGACCATCTGCCAGTTGTCTTTTTTCATATTGATTTCAAAAAACTCGACCAGCGACGTCAAATCGACCCGGCCCTTCAGCGCCAGGACGCCGGCCTTCAGACCGATGGTCCCGTAAACAAAGGTTTCCTTTTTGATCACCTTCATTTCTTTTGGCACGATCACATCGTCGAAATCGTAGTAAACGGTGGCGGCCTCCTGACCGGTGGCGCTCGACGGATTGTCCGTGCTTTTCTGACCCTGCGAAAGCGAAGAACAGCCGCCCGCAGTGAGGAGCAATATCACAATGATGAAAAGGGTTCGCGCGCAGCGGGTAACCGGTCGCGTGCCTGACATGATCCAATCTCCGTGCTGATGATGTGTGGTTTTTTCGACTATACAAACGATCGGCAGACTCGTCAAACTATCTCGCTGCGGCCTATTATCCGGCGGCGCTTTTTTCGAGGTACCAGCGGTAGGTGGCATGGATGCCTTCAGCAAGCGAAATAAGGGGCGTCCAGCCGGTGCGCTTGAGCCGCGACACGTCGAGAAGCTTACGGGGTGTGCCGTCCGGCTTCGAGGCATCCCAAACTGTCTCACCTTCGTAACCGACGACGCTGCTGACAATCTCGGCCAGTTCTCGAATGGTCAGATCTGTTCCGACGCCGATGTTGATGTGCGACACGCCGGCCGAGGCCGAAAGATCGGGTTCCGGTGTTCTGTCGGCGCTCTTTTCCGGCGGTCGGGGTTCATTTCGGCAAAGCCGTCGATAATTTTTGTCGGACAGGCCCATGATCGTGATGCAGGCCGAGGCCAGATCGTCGACGTGCAGAAATTCCCGTTTCGGGGAGCCGCTGCCCCACAAACGGACAACCGGGCCCGTCGCGGCGGCGTTATTGCCGAGGCTCTCTTTCGGGTCTTGCAATGCTTCGCGGATGTCATCCGGCAAGGGGCCAAAAACAAGCGTGTCCCGTTCGATGCTCTCCTTCCGGTCGCTGCCGGCAGCCAGCTTGGCGAGATGGTACTTGCGGATCAGCGCCGGCAGAACATGTGAGTTTTCCAGATCGAAGCTGTCGTTCGGCCCATATAGGTTGGTCGGCATGACGGCCCGGTAATGTGTGCCGTGCTGCCGGTTGTAGCTCTCGCAGAGCTTGATGCCGGCGATCTTGGCAATGGCATAAGGCGCGTTGGTGGATTCCAGATGACCGGAGAGAAGATCCTCTTCCCGCATCGGCTGCGGTGCGTGTTTCGGGTAGATGCAAGAGCTGCCCAGGAACAAAAGGCGGTCGACGCCGTTTCTGAAAGCCGCCTCGATCACATTGGCTTCGATCATCAGGTTCTGATATATGAAATCGGCCGGGTAGCTGTTGTTGGCGTGGATGCCGCCGACCTTGGCTGCGGCCAGGATCACGTAATCGATCGGGATGTCGGCGAAGAATTTGTGCACGGCACGCTGGTCCAGCAAATCCAGCTCCGCGTGGGTGCGAACGATCAAGTGCTTGTATCCGGCATCTGTCAAACTGCGATGAATGGCCGAGCCGACCATCCCCCGGTGACCGGCGATGAATATCCGACATTCTTTCGACAACACCTCCGGCGGCGGCGCGTTGTTGGCAGTGTCAGGCATGGACAGCATCTCCCCGTCATTCGAAATGATTGAAGGTTCGGAATCCTTCCTGCTGACAGAGGGAATCCCGTTCGGCTTCTCTCAGATCTTCGGCCACCATTTCTGAAACCAGCTGCCCGAAGCTGGTTCGCGACCGCCAGCCCAGCTTCTGGTGGGCCTTGGAGGCATCTCCCAGCAGGGTGTCCACTTCCGTAGGCCTGAAATAGCGACGGTCGACCGCCACGATGATCTTTCCGGTTTGATCATCGAAGCCCTTTTCGTCGACCCCGTTTCCTTTCCAACGCAGATCGTAGCCGAGTTCGGCGGCCGCAACCTCGATGAACTCGCGGACCGAATGTTGTTCCCCGGTGGCAATGACGTAGTCTTCCGGCACTTCCTGCTGCAGCATCAGCCACTGCATCTCGACATAATCCCGGGCGTGCCCCCAGTCGCGCAGCGCATCGAGGTTGCCGATGTACAGGCAGTCCTGCAAGCCCATCTTGATCCGCGCCAGTCCGCGGGTGATCTTGCGGGTGACGAAGGTTTCACCGCGAATCGGGGATTCGTGGTTGAAGAGAATACCGTTGCAGGCATAGAGGCCGTAGGCTTCCCGGTAATTGACCGTAATCCAGTAAGCGTAAAGTTTGGCGGCACCGTAGGGCGAGCGCGGATAAAAGGGCGTGGTTTCTTTTTGGGGCGTCTCCTGTACTTTGCCGAAGATCTCCGAGGTCGACGCTTGATAAAAGCGGCACTTTGCGGTCAGGTTCAAAATCCGGATGGCTTCGAGCAGGCGCAGCGTCCCCAGGCCGTCCACGTTGGCGGTGTACTCCGGGGTTTCGAAAGACACCATCACGTGGCTCTGAGCCGCCAGGTTGTAGATTTCATCCGGCTGAACTTCCTGGATGATGCGGATCAGGTTGGTCGCATCGGTCAGATCCCCGTAGTGAAGGGCAAAGCGTCGATTTTTTTCATGAGGATCCTGATACAGGTGGTCGATTCGGGCAGTGTTGAAGGAGGAGGCCCGGCGCTTGATGCCGTGGACCCGGTACCCTTTCTTGAGCAGGAATTCAGCCAGATAAGCCCCGTCCTGTCCCGTAATACCGGTGATCAATGCACTTTTTGCGGTCATCATTCTCCTTTTTAAAGCACGATGTAAATTGTCGTTTCAAAATAAACGATGCAGGACTGGATGTCAGGCGCCGTCCGTCAGCGCTTAAGCGAACCGTTATAATTTAGATTTTTGAAATAGTCGATCGTGCGTTGCAGCCCATTTTCCAGGTCGGTCACCGGATTCCATCCCAGTTTCTCCCGGGCCAGGGTGATGTCCGGTTTGCGCTGCAGCGGATCGTCCTGAGGAAGGGGTTTGTAGACAATCGTCGACTTCGCACCGGTTAACGTGATGATTTTATCGGCCAGTTCGAGAATCGTGTACTCACCCGGGTTGCCGATGTTGACCGGTCCGGTAAAATCATCCGGGCTGTTCATCAATCGGAAGAGGCCGTCGATCAAATCGTCCACAAAGCAGAAAGACCGCGTCTGGCGGCCGTCGCCGTAAACAGTGATGTCGCGGCCTAAAAGGGCCTGCACGATAAAATTGCTGATGACCCGTCCGTCGTTGGGATGCATTCGGGGACCGTAAGTGTTAAAGATCCGGGCCACCTTGATCTTTGTTTTGTGCTGGCGGCGGTAATCGAAAAACAAGGTTTCGGCACAGCGTTTGCCTTCGTCGTAGCACGAACGCGGACCGATACAGTTGACATTACCGCGGTAGTCTTCCCTTTGCGGATGTACCGTAGGGTCGCCATAGACCTCTGATGTCGACGCCTGCAAAATCTTGGCCTTCAGCCTCTTGGCCAGGCCGAGCATATTAATGGCACCGTGCACGTTGACCTTGGTCGTCTGCACCGGATCGTTCTGATAGTGAACTGGTGATGCCGGGCAGGCCAGGTTGTAAATTTCATCCACTTCGAGGTAGAGGGGAAAGGTAATGTCATGGCGCATCAGTTCGAAATAGGGATTTTCGAGCAAATGAACGATGTTGCGTTTGGTCCCGGTATAAAAATTGTCGACACAGACGACGTCGCAATTTTCTTTCAGCAGACGTTCACATAGAAATGAGCCAAGAAACCCGGCCCCGCCGGTGACAAGGACACGCTTGCGCAGATGCATGTTCCGATCCCTTCTTAAATATCAGCTGTGGGCGGAGTGTAGGGACGTCCGCTTAGAAATGGCAGTCCCGCCCCTCATGGACGGGACCGGTAAGACCAAGACCGCCAGGCCCTTTTCGCATTCCCCGTTTAAAAAGGGAATCGAACTGCAAGGAGTCGGTAATGAATACACCCAATTTGGGTAAAAAGAACGTTTCGTGTCTTGGCGATAAGGATATGGGTTAGATGAGTTTATACCACAAACATGATCTCGATTCAAATAAATCCCTAATATCCAACCGGATACATTTCGATCGGAGATTGGTTATTCATCGATGAAATCAAACCTGCCGAGGGCTTCGGCGATCTTGTCCACCAAACGGTTTTCGACGACCAAACCGGCGATGCGGGCTTCCGTGTCGTCGTTGCGCACCACCCGGTAATCGCCTTCTTTATCGTAAACGCGAATCAGATCCGCGGGATCGCCGCCAACCCGTTCCTTGTAGACTTTCCTAATAAGGTTTCCGATTTCGTTTATATTACGCATGTATCCTCCTTTTATTTAATAGGCAAACCCCGCCTCTACCGGGGGTTTTTACCTAAATGAAATTAACCGGCTAAATTGCTTGACTTGAAATAAAAAAATAATCATGATAATAATTAAGACAAATGTAAAGGGGGACAGCAATTTGGTGGGGTAAAGATTGACGGCACTTGCTTGACTGGACCGCTCTGGCTGCATTTGCAAGACCAACTGTGACACCGACCGATACATGCTGAATCGACCGTTTCGACCTGCACTGTTCCAGTTCTGATGTATCCGGCAGGGGCTCTCCGTGATTCCGATTGTTACTTCCTCGATTGCGCCGCATTATCTGATGTATCAGTTAGAATCGACGTGATGATCCAATGATCGTGCGGGGTGCCGCCAGATTCGACCAGGCTACCCTCCTTTATGGTTCACGAAAAAACAAGCTGGCAATTTCTTTTAACATTCATCAAAGAGAGGAGGAGCACCATGGCTTTCAGAGATTTGTTTCTTCCCAAAATTGCCCATTCAAATCCCGAAGTTCGAAAAAAAGCTGTAAAGGATGAAAAAGACAAAGCTTTATTGCAACGGGTCATTGACAACGATCAGGACCCGGAAGTGGTCAAGACAGCTAAAAAGCGCATCGAAGAGTTGACCGCCTAAAAAAGGCATCATGATGCTCAGTGGACGGAGCTGCCGAATGCCGGGTGGCGGAATATAAAGAATCTGTCGCCCGGCGGCTCTGATCATCAACCTATCGATAATCTGTGTGATCTTCTGGCTAATAAAAATAAATGTACCCTGCAATTAAAGGTAATTCTGACAAATACGAATTTAGTATCAAAACGTTTTAGGAAATCTTTGAACCTGGTTTAGACAGCAGGTATCGTGCGTCCGACTTTTTCGATCGAATCCATTGCATTCATACTTTTATGGAAGGCAATTTATATCAGATGGCCACATGATATTCACAGTACCCGGACATTTTACATTCATACTTTTTGATATCAGAAAAATTGGGGGTACTTGTCCCTTATTGAGGCAAAGCAGCCCGGCCAACTTAGGGTCACGGTAAGAAATAATTCCACACGATTGCGCCGGATTATGGTTTGTCTACAAGGCACATCCACCTGCGCATATCGGGATACGTGTGGGTGGATGTAACGCAGTAGACGGGCCATAAGACAAGCAAGAGGTGGAATTATTTTTTGCCGGGGCCCTTAACTGTCTGAACCAAAGTATTGCTCTACCAAGCTTTTCCATTCGTTCGAATCTAAAATTTTCAAAATGGCCCGGTTGAGCGGTTCGCGGATCCGGCTGCCCTGCTGCATGGCCATGCTCACGTAGTAGTGATCGAATGTATGAAAACATCTCCCAGCAAAACATCCATTGGCAACCGGCAGTGGGTGGCGACGAATACCTGTGCCCCGGGTCTGATTACCTTGATCCAGGCCTGGACTTCGACAAGCTGGGCGATATTCACCAGATCGACTTTGTTCACGACGACCAGGTCGCTGCTGGCAACTTGCGTCCGCGCCAGCTCGGCTTCCTCATCCGGCAACGCCAGTGCCTGCTCAGCATCCACAACGGTGATCACGCCATCGAGCAGCACCGTACGCCGGATTTCCGGAACCATTAAGCCCCTGACAATGCCGGCCGGGTCGGCCACGCCGCTCGACTCGATTACGATGTGGTCCGGCCGTTCCGGCAGGGCCGCCAACCTCAGTACCGCGCTGATCAGGTCACTTCAGGATGGCACAGCAAATGCAACCGTTGGCCAGGCTGACAATGCCCTCACCGGCATCACTGATCAGCTCGGCGTCTATATTGATGGAACCAAAATCATTGACCACTATTGCAATGCGGCGGCCATGGCCTGTCTGCAGCAGGTGGGTGATCATCGTGGTCTTGCCCGCCCCGAGAAACCCGGCCACGATCGTGACCGGTAGCGGCGCGGTTGTGGACTTTTTACCGGCGCTCATCGTCTTATTCATTTAAACCCCCGACTATCTCGGATTGATCGTCAATTCATCCATGAATTTGGCATGCAGGTATGACATTTTGAAAACAGCTTCCATCAAAGGCATGTTTTTTTATTTCGCGCACCATCCAGGGTTGAAGCTGGAGCCGATGATACCCACTGATCAGCATGGATCGAGATTAGACTTTTTTCTTGCGCTGTGCGACCCCCAAAAAGGGGGAGAAACGGGGGTTTTTTTAGCATACCGGTTAAAAAGAGGTGAAGATGGGGGGACAAGAGACGATCAGTTTGAGGTAAACAGGTGGACGGCTTCGAAAACACTCATTTATTGAGAAATGGCAATTTGGGGAGGTTAGGAAACTCAGAGGCCCTAAATTTGAATCCGTAGGCCGCAGGTTCGAATCCCTCCGAGCGGAGGGTTTAGGGACGTATATCAGATTATAAGTTTCTAACCCTCAATCAATTCATACCCTGCTGCTTTAATTAGTGCCCATCCGCGATCTTTTCAAGGCGCTTTTACGTGTCCAATTCATAAATGTGGATTTTTTTCGCTGGGCAAGGCCGGAAACCCGCTACGACCGGCCGCCCAGCGGGGAAAAGGCCATTTATGGATGAACACTAACTATTTTCTCGCCCCTCCTCACAACTGCGCTGATAGCCGGCTGCGATACGCCAAATTTTTCAAACAGGGCAATCTGGCTCAATCCCCTTTTGTATAATGGACCTGAAAATTGTCTTGGATGATTTCGGTATCCGCGTTTTTTTATCCTTCGGTCATGGCAATATCGACCTTCGGGATCAGCTTTTCTGACATGACATCCAAGCCCTTTGCGTCTTTTGCTAAGGGGAATTACGCCACCGTGATGGCTCATTCGCTCTGCAATCAGATCATCGTAGCTTCTAAGGATCTTTTCCAGAACAAGCAGCATCAAAGGATTTTAAGTTCCTGTATAGGAACTGGCCCGGCCGACTACACGCGTTGAGATCGCACGTGCTCGCGCCCCGACAGCTATGCTGCCGCTCAGAACTTGTCGATCTCCGGAAGCGAAGTGGACCGCCGGTTTAATGTAGACCGTTCGGCCATCAGAGCCGGGAGACCCAAAGGGTAAGCCGAGACTCGGAACTGCCTGCAGCCACCAAAATGATACAAAGAGAACTCGAACTCGAAACAAATCAACATTGAATGTCCCTATCCTCTACTATTTTATCTTGACAAACAAAAATTAGCTAACTACATTAGCTAATTAAAGACGTTTCATTGTAAAAAGGATCTAATATGGATACCCTACAAGTAAATATTCATGAAGCCAAGACTCAACTGTCCAAATTAATCCAGGCGGCGCTCAACGGTAAGCAAGTTATCATCGCTAAAGGGAACAAGCCGGTTGTCCGACTGGAGGTTTTGCCGGAAGCCCAAGGCAAAAGAAAAATCGGCAATGCAAAAGGATTGGTTCTTACGATGGCGGATGAATTTGACGAGCCTCTGGATGACTTTAGGGAATACATGGAATGAGGGTGCTACTGGATACGCATGCATTCCTATGGCTGATCACTGACGACGACCGGCTCAGCGGAAATGCTCGGCAAACTTTTTTGAACACGGAAAACAGCTTGTTTTTCAGCGCTGCCAGTTTGTGGGAGATCTGCCTAAAAAAAAGCCTCGGAAAGATATCCCTGAAGGACGGATGGCTCCAGGCGATTCAAGAAGAAATGGAGATCAACACGATTCAGTGGCTCCCAATTGAAATGACACACTGTGCTGAAGTAACAGAACTGCCGTTTCATCATCGGGATCCTTTTGACCGTATGTTAATAGCGCAGGCCATCGCAGAAGAAATGAAATTATTGAGTCGGGATAGTCGTCTGGCAAACTATGCCATTGAACTGATATGGTAAAAGAAGTGGAGATTGGGAACGTCCATTGGATTATTGGTTATTATGTTAGATAAGGGGGTGTAGGGACGTATATCAGGTTATAAGTTTCTAACCTTCAATCAATTCATACCCTGCTGCTTTAACTATTTAAGGAGGGCAATTGGCGTACGACGAAATATCAAAAGGAAAATAGAGTAAAGCAGAAGGGCTCTGTTAAAGGGAGTTAAGAATCTTTTCTATCGTATCCCGTAGCGGTTTAATTTTGTTTTGACAAACTTCGAAAATAATTTCGGCGTCTATTTCAAAATAGTGATGGCTTATTATATCCCTCATAGCTTTTGCGCCTTTCCAGTTGACTTCCGGATAGTGGCACAAAAGAGAATTATTGGTGATTTTATCAAAATTTTTTAACCTTTCACCAATGGCTATCAATTGCATGCATATCGAATCGAGTTTTTCCATTCCGGAGGGTGAATCAGTTAGATCGGTCAGGGACTTAACTGGCTCAAACCGATAGATAATTGTGTCCAAAGCATTAAGAATTTGGGACAGGATCTCTTTCGCAAGATTCCCGTCATACATATATCGCCTCCCGCTCAATTCTATCTTTTAAAAAGGAGTTCATTCCTTCACGAATTCGAACGATATCCACCTCTCTGTCAAATTCATTTTCCAAATCAGTTTTAATTGATCCTAAGAGAAACAGGTCAGGTTCCCTCTGTTCAATAACGATATCAATATCGCTCGCTTCCCCTGCCGTTTCTCTTGCAGCAGAACCAAATATTCCTATTTTGCTAAAGCGGTATTTTTCCTGATAATTATTTTTGTAATGCTTTAAAATGAGTATGATTTCTGAGCGTTTCATCGTTTGGTGCCTCAAAAGTGTTTTTTCGACTATGGTTTACTAAATAAAGATATCAAACCGATTAGAATATTACAATTTAAAACATAGAGCACACAAACACCAATAAAGAAATTCAATCATGCTAAAATGGTCTGTCCCAGCGAAAAATGATTTAAAACGGATGCATGATTATATTGCCAAGGATTCAGTATACTATTCGCGAAACGTTATCCAAGAAAGCAGAAAGTACCTGTCCCTTTTAGTCTTTTTAGTCCTGAGTCCGGGTGGGCATCGGTAGGCCGGCGTTGCATCACTACCACCTCACGGCCGGCTAAAAGGTGTTCCTGTTCCACGCCTCCCAATCGAGCGCATTGGCTTGGTCGCGACAGTCTTGGATGGCGTCAGCCAAGGAGCGCAGGTGGGCGGTTGCGCGCATGAAGCCAAGGACGGCAGCTTGACCGTCCTCGTCGCCGGCGGCCGATCGGCGGAGATCGTCGCCCCTAGACGCGATGTCGCGAACGAGGCTTCCGGTGTCCGGCAGGTCCGGGATCGGCTGCGGAATTGCGAGCGCGTTCGTGATCAACTGGAGCGACTCGATGCAGGCATCATAAATGCGGCCGCGCAGTTTTCCCAGGGGTTCGTCCAAGGCCTCGACCGATGGTTGGCAGGCATCCTCGGCCGAAAAAAGACGCAGGGCCAGAAGCTCGATCGACTCGATCAGCGCCTGCGTCTGTCGACGGTCGTTTCCCGGCACCCGTTTGTAGTTGATCGAACGCGACCACGTCTGCAGTTGCTTGAGCGTTCCCTGCCATCGCTTGGCGTTGGTGGTGATGATTGCCGCTCTTGCCGGCGTGCCCGGCGCGCTTTCCTTCAGCCCTTGCATGAATTGGCCACACCCGCCGAAGAAGGCACGAACCTGCTTCCAGAATTCACGTTCAGGAACCAGCGCGTAGAAGAGGCTGAAGATGCCCAGTGATATCGTGAACCCGCCGCAGAATCCGAACCACATCTTTAGAAATGAGGAGAATTCGTATGCCTGGTTCTCTGCATCAAGTTGCAGCAGGGCGATCAAGAAGATCGACGAGAAGATGGCCAGGATCATGGTTTTCGGGTTGCGGCTGGTCTGCATGTAAAGAAGCGGCAAAAACGCGATGCAGAGCCAGGGGATGAGCTCCTCGTACTGGTCGATACGGGGCATGACCCCGAAATACAGGGGCGCGGCGATCGCGGGACCGATGACCAGGCTGAGCAGCAACTGCCGACGGATCATCGCCAACGGAAGCATCCCGCCGAATCCGATGGCCAGCGTCCCGAAGACCATGGCGAGCGACAATCCCATGGGCCACTGGGTCAGGCTGAAAAACACACTCATCACCACGATCACGAGGCTGGCCCCTACGGCTTTCCGAAACCTCGCACTTTTCAGGCTGAAGGGTTGGCTTGGTGGCGGCGGGAGTGGCGCAGGCGCCTGGCCGGGATCCTCCACGCGGGCGAGCGACGCACGGACCTTTTTAACCCGTGACGCCATGACAGCCACTTGCCCCGCAATCATGGCGTCGGTGGCCGTATCGATCGTGCCGGGTTTGCCGATCACCGGCCCGGCAGGCGTATCGACCTCACGATCCACCGCCGTCCCGTCGCGCGGACGCGCCAGATCGCGAACGAGCGCTTCCATTTGGCCTTCCACCGCCTCCAGGGTGGAACGAAGATCATTGTCGCCCGCGGTCGGCGACCGCCCCGCCTGCCCGTCGCTACGCCCCGTGATTTCTTCGTGCACGGCGAGGATTGCCAGCAGAAGTTCCCGGAGCTGATCGATCAACTCCAGGTACCCGGAATGGAACCGCTCGAAACGCGCGGTATCGCCCGCGGCCGCTTCCAGCGAGCCGCGGAGTGCGGCGATCATCGTGACCTGAGCCGTTGCGACCTTTCTCATGGCGACCGCATTCGGCACCTCGCCGGCCACTGCCCGGATCGTGAAAGACAGCAGATCGCGGCAACCCGTTAGGTAGCCGTGCAGTTGGCGTTCGAAGGTTCTTCCGGCCTTGATGGGCCAGAGGATGGCGTGGACGGAGAACGACACAACGACCCCTACGCAAACGGTCGATGCCCGCATGATCGCGAGGCTGAAGGTGGCGCCGGTGTTCTGCGCCGCCAACCAGCCGACCAAGGCCGACGTGACGCTGAAGATCAGCCATGCGTAAACATATCGGCTCCCCTGCATGCGATAGACAACCAGACCGGTCAACACCGCCATGCCGAGGATGAACAGTCCGCGATCATGTGCAAACAGCCCGACCATGGCCACACCGGTGGCCGCACCTCCCAGCGTGCCGGCGATATACAGCAGGCCCTTTTTGAGGGTTGCCCCCAGGGCGTCCGTCTGGAGAACGACGATGAGAATGGCCATGAAAGAGGGCTTCCAGTCAAGCCGCAACGTGATGGCGAACCCCAGGATGAGCGCGAGGCAGGTCTTGAGCGCAATCGAGAGCCTCGTGGTATCGAGTTTGGGCAGCAGATCCTTCATCTTCAGTCCTACCGTGAAGGTTCAATCGCCACCGAAGCCGTCATTCCGGAGACGAGTTGGATGGTTGCGGGGACCTCCTCCAGACGGATTCGGACCGGCACCCGTTGCGGCAGGCGCACCCAATCGAACGTTGGTTCGATCTGGGGCACCAGGTACGACGCGCCTTCGGTATCGGCGATGTTCGGGGGATCGATTGCGTAACCGATGCTGTCCACGACGCCCTTCAGCTCGATGTCCGGGTGGCTCATCAAGGTGATGGTCGCGCGATTTCCCCGCTTGATGTGTTTCAGCTTGGACTCCTGGAAATAGCCATCCACCCGGAAGGAACTGCTGTCGACAAACGCCGCGATGGGGGTGCCGGGAGAACCAAATTGCCCCTCATTGACGTCCAGGTTGGTGATGTATCCGTCAAATGGGGCGTGCATCGCGGTCCAGCTCAACTCGAGTTTTGCTTCCGCGAGTTTGACCGCGGCTTCCCGGATGCGCACGTTTGCGTCGCCGGGCTCGCCGAGGCTGGCTTTGGCCTGGTCGAGATTGGCCTTCGCGGAGGTCAGTGCGGCTTCGGCCTGGCTGAGGTCGGCCCGGGCACTGACAACCGCCGCCTGGATCTCGAGGACCTTGGCGGCCTTCTTCTCTGCGTTCTCCACCGACCCCGCCTTCTCACCGACGAGACGCGTCGCGCGCTTGGATTCCGACCTGGCGTTCGCCAAGGCCGCCTGCTGTTGATTGATCATGGCCCGCGCGGCATCCACGCCGGCTTTGCTTTGAAGGACCATGGCTTCGGCCGCCTTCACCTCGGCTTCCAGCGCGGCGACGTCTTCCCGGGCCTGTTGCAACTGGACCTGCGCCGTGTCAACGGCCAGTTGATAAGAGCTGGGGTCGATCCTGAAGAACAATTCGCCCTTGCGGACGAACTGATTGTCCTTCACCGCGACCTCGACGATGTAGCCCGAAACCCGCGGCGCGATCTTGACGATGTCCGCCCGCACCTGGCCGTTTCGTGTCCACGGTCGGTGGGTCCAGCGGTTGTAGACGAAATACGCCGCCAAAACGGCCGCGAGGACCAGCACGAGCGTCAGCAGTGAGGACGTGACGTTCTTAAGGATGTTGCGGGTGGTGGTCATGCCTCATGGCGTGATCAAAAAGAGACCGGCCAACGCTGTCGCCAGCAGCCACAGGGCGGCAAAGGCCAGCGGCGGATGCCAGAAGAAACGGCTGAGGCCGGTCAGGTTGAGCAGCTTCGCGACGACCAGGGCGCACACCAGCCCGGCCACGATCGTCACGAAGAGCGGGGGAAAGTACATGCCGAGAATCTGGACTTCTGATGGGACGGTGGCGAACATGGCTATTTATGACCCTCCCGCCCACTCCCGGTCCCGGTCTCCATCTGCGGGTCAAGATACGTCTCGTCCGTGTCCGCGGGCCACTCGAATCCCAGATCCGTTGTATACGAGTCGTCCGGCGACTCCAGGATGCTGCCCCAGTTGGTCCGGCGCTGCATCTCCTCGATCATTTCCTTCGGGATGAACTCGCGTCCTAACCGCAGCTCCCACCCACCACCAAGCGCCTTGTACGCGCCGATGAGGTTCGAGGCGACCAGCCCCTCGACGCTCGCCTGGCTGTCCTGCTGCCGGGTCAGGTTCGCAGCGGCGATGTCGACGCGGAGAAAATCTGTCTCGCCTTCCTTGTACTGGATTGTCGACAGCTCGAGGGACTGCCGCGCGCTTTTAGCGCTCTCGATCAGGTACGCGAGTTGCTCCCGCGCTTTCAAAAAGCTGTACAGCGCGGACTCGACCTCCGCGGCCGCCTTGAGCACAGTGTTCTAATAGTTCACCGCGGCCTCCTGGAAAGCCGCGTCCTGCACGCGGATGTTGTTCCTGATCCGGCCGTAATTGAGGACCGGCCAGCTCAATGTCGGGCCGATGGACCCGACGAATGAACTACCGTCGAAGAGGTTGTCCAGAGATAGGCCTCCGGCGTCCGATGCCTCGAAGCCCGCTGAGCCCGAAATGGAGATCGATGGGAACAGATCGGCGGTCGCGATGCCGATCTGCTGGCTCTGGAACGCCGCGGCGCGCTCCGCGGAACGAACGTCGGGGCGGCGCCGGAGCAGGTCCGCGGGCACGCCGATCGCCACCTGGACCGGGGCCGTGGGAATGCCGGACCCGCCGGCAAGCTCCTTTTCGAGCTTGCCCGGCGTTCGACCCAGCAGAACGCCTATCGAGAGTTTGGCATCGCGCAGCGATGACTCGAGATCGGGCACGGTGGCTTGCGTGTTCGTCAGCGTCGCTCGTGCCTCGCTGACGTCGAGCTGCGTCACCTTTCCGTTCCGGTAGCGCGACTCCGTGATCTCGAGCGACTGGCGCTGCAGCGCGACGTTGGCCTTTGCGAGCTCGATCCGGCGCTCAAACGTTCGGATCTGGACGTAGGTTATCCCGACCTCGGCGACCAGGGTCACCAGCACATCGTCGTAGTCCGCGATCGAGGCCAGCAGGGCCGCGTCCTCGGCGAGGATGTTGCGGCGGAACTTTCCCCAGAAGTCGAGTTCCCAGGTCGCATCGAAGCTCAGGCCCACTTTCTGAAAGTTGGGGAACGGGGGGTTGTTGAGATCGTTCTTGCTGATCTGGTTCTTGCTGTAACCCGCGCTGATGGCCTGCTCCTGCGGGAAGAACTCGCCGACGGCGATGCCGCGAACGGCTCTGGCTTGGATCACGCGCAATCCGGCCGCCCGAAGCGAGAGGTTCTGCTCGTAGGCCTCATGGACCAATCGGGTCAGCACGGGATCGTCGAACGCCGTCCACCATTCGCGGATCTCCGCGGGCTCCTCCGGCAGCGCCGGTGAGGACTCGAGCCATGACGGGTTGACGTCCGCCGCCGGCCGCACATAGTCCGGGCCGACCATCGTGCATCCCCCCAAAGCCATGACCAGGACGACAGCCGTGATCGCGACCACGCCCCGGTGAACGGGGGGTGCTTTCACAGTCGGTTGCTTCTTCATTTGTCCTCCTGCGCAAGCCAATATACACCAGTGGAAAAATTATTGAGATCCGCACGAGACAGATCCCCCACCTTAAGACAGAAAGCCAATCGAACTGTGGGGGGCTGTTTCTTCACCACCCCAGTTGGTCGTTATTGCCAAAAGACAGTCGGTAGACTCAATTACTTTTCTAAGCTTTTCCTCAGCGCATACACTGCAACGGCAGTGATCAGACCGGTAATGAGTAAACCCTGAAGCCCGGTGAGAATGGCGACCACTCGTCCTATGGGCGTCACCGGAGTTAAATCTCCGTAGCCGATGGTGGTTCCGGTAACAAGGGTGAAGTACAACGCATCACCAAAGGGCATTTTTTCAAAATAGGCGATCGCCCAAGCATCGACCAAGAGCACAGCCAACAGCCCCCAAAGGATACTTCGGATTGTCCAAAAAGCATGAAAAAAAACTTTCCCAAAAGTTCTTATATCTGACATTTTATAGCGGACCTCCGCCAATCCATTATTTCATTTCTCTCTTTCACGCAAGTCTTGGCTCTACGGTTGGTTGACCCGCCCTTGGATGCGCTCCAAAAAAGCCTTGAATTCAGGTGACCCGCGCAGCACTTCGCCGGCAGCCGAAATGAGTAGATCCGCTTCAATGCAAATCAAAGATCATGCCAATTGAAAGAACAACACAGATTTCGTCTTAACTATATAAAAATTATTTAAAAATTGACATTAATGAGAGGATTGGCGGTTAGAAAAGGGAATCTAAAAAAACCAAATATGGTTTTTAACCCATGTTAAGGCTCTTTCCGGTTTATCTTGAATTTATCGAAATCCCGATCATAACTGTATAAAATGTTTTGGGCGTCTTTTTCCAGACAAGCAACTAAATAACAGTCCACAATTTCCACATTTTCCTCACGCCATAGTTCCAGTGCCCGTTGAACAATTTTTTTCTCCTTGATAGTAATTCCTTTATATTTGAGGAGATCCGTTAATCCGGCGACAATTTGTTCTTTGGGAACTCTGTAAAAGCTTTGTAAAACAAATATCACCTGGAATAAAACAATCAACTTCAACTCAACCCGCATTTCGCCGATTTCCAGCGATTCAAAGAAAGTATATAGCTTTTTATATTTCGTATCTTTATTATGTGTTAAGAATCGAATCAGAACATTGGTGTCCAACAGAGCGATCATTTATTCCATCCTTCAGTAAAACCAGCTTCAGTTGCCTTTTCGATATCAGTTTTGCTCGGTCTTGTTTTTCCGGCTGCATAGTCGTTGAAGATGCCAAATAATCGTTCAGTTAAAGACCTTTGCCTATTTTCTTTTGGGAGAGGTTTCAATAAAATACCATCTGATTTAGATATCACTTCAATCCGGTCACCAATATCAATCTGGTATTTTTTCCTCAATGAAACAGGGATGACCACTTGACCCTTAGGGAACACTTTCATTTTGATGGTTTCTTTTGTACCGGTACCCATAATTATTCTCCTGTTAAGGCGGTTCTTTTGTTATACATGAAAAATATTCTAGTATAACTTGAATGTCAAGCATTTTTTTAAACCGAAACAGTTCTGTAAACAACGCGGTTATACGCACAAAAACAGGTTACAAAAGGATAGAAAATTTGTAACCGTTCACAGAGTTGCAACGTCCAATGTGTTGTAAACCAACTAACTGTAAGTGTTTACAGGGTGCCGTAGATGCAAGGCGTCGGGCGCGCAGACGTACTTTTGTACTTCAAGTGTCCGACAATAAAGCAGATGCGGTGCCCTGTGAACACTTACGAAAATTTAAAGACCGCCTTGCGATACGCCAAATTTTTCAGCCAGGTCAATCTGGCTCAATCCCAGTTCCCGGTGAGCCCAAAAGCACACCAGGCTGCGTGCGGCAACGGCACCTCGGCGTTTACTGCAAGTGAGCACCTCGGCGGGCTCAAGCCCCAGCAGGGTTCCTACGCGCTTTACGACCCTTTCAAAATCGTATCCTCTTGCTTTTAAATGATAGCGCCGCTCAAGTTGCTCATTCGCCTGTTTGAGCACTGTCGCAACAAAGTCACCGTCTCCTAAGATGCGCTCATCTGCTGTCTGAAAAAACCCGCTCCGGCGCAACGTCTTCACCGCTGACCATCCGCCCGCACTGCGGACCAGGCCCCCGCCAACCAAATCAGATCGTCGGCCCTGCTCAATCCCCTTTTGTATAATGGAAATGATTGGGCATAAGCGCCCAGGCGTAACAAGCCGTGCGGGTGTCTAAGAGAATTGTTTCAAGACGGGTTAAAAAATTCTCGCGGTCGGTATCATCTTCATATATCAACCGGCGGTCGATACCCCTTGCGATAACGTGGTGCAAGCAACCGGGGGCATCAATTCGTGCTTTCCGTGGCATATGATTCCGGTAGCAACTCCAAAATCGCTTGTCAACTTATAATCTGATATACGTTGTATATTAGAATAAATAAAGTAAATACTTATCGTTCTTATTGACGAAGGCACCTTTTTGACGTACATTGATTCACAGCAAAACTAAAACAAACTCAAGGAGTTTTTACCATGGATGCAGCAACTCAAAATAAAAACGAACGGATCAACCTCCGTATGAAAAGCAGCTCAAAGAGACTCATAGAGCGTGCTGCGAGTTTTGAGGGTAAGACTGTTAGTCATTTCATAATGACCAGTGCCTTGGAGCAAGCCGAGAAAACACTTCAAAAGCATGAGACGATGACATTGAACACGAAAAATTCCAGGATGTTTTTCGAGGCTTTGGCTGCTCCAGTACGCTTCAATCGCAAACTGGCCGCAGCTCTTAAAAAACATGATCGGCGTGTTGTCAGCAAATGACAGATTTTCAAAATTTGGTTATCGCGCCGCTAAACCCCACACATGACAGGACTGGCTTTCAGTGTGGTGTCGAAACGCTGGATTGCTATTTTAAAAAGCAAGCCAAGCAGGATATCAAACGCCGCATCAGTCGTGTTTTCGTCGCGACTAAGCCGGATAATCCGAAGGCGGCGATTGGCTACTACACCTTGAGCACCTTATCAATTGAACTGAATCAATTGCCTGAAAAGCTGGCTCGGAAGTTGCCTAAGCATCCAGTGCCTGCCGCTCTGATCGGCAGACTGGCGGGTAGCAATGCTGCTCAGGGGCAAGGGGTTGGAGAAATGTTGCTGGCCGATGCAATCAAACGCACGCTGGCGGTCAGTGATCAAATCGCAATCTATGCCATAGTTGTAGATGCTATTAACGAAAACGCCAAAGGATTTTACGAACAATTTGGTTTTACTCCCATAAGCGATGATAGCCCAAGACTATTCCTACCTTTGAAATCTATTAATCTCTGAACCAAGAAATAAGTTTAAGCCGCAATGCAGAAAAAGACAGCGGCAAGCAGTAAAAACATGCCGAACCGAATTAAAATACCGACGTTGGGCGCGTTCGTACTATATATTTATGACGGTTCTATCCGAAATAAACAGCTTTTCAGCAATCTCCTTATTCTGCATACTCCTGTGCCAGCCTCATCGTTTCGTCGGCTTCATCCGGTTTCCCCATGAATTGGAAGGTGAGCGACAGCTCCGCCATAGTGTCAATGGCAGGTTTAGGGCTCAATAGGTATCGATTTTCCGCGGCGCGGCTGAAATGCGCCTGCACGGCGTCCAGATTACACATCTGGAAGGCGGCGTTCCCCTGCACATACATGCCCCAAGTCTCAGCGAAGATGAGACAGTTTGACCTGCTAAGCGTTCTTAGTTGCAAACCCTCTTGAAAAGCCTGTAAATGCTTGCCGACCAGCGACAGGGCTGAACCCTGAACACTAGAGGTTCCAGGTTCAACGTTCCCCGTTCAGGGTTATAGCCGTTTATTGAACCGTGAACCCTGAACCTTTGAACCCTGACGTGAAACCCGACACCTGAAACCTCCCGTATTCCATACCCTCTATTTCATCCCGCACTGCCGTTTAATCTCTGCAATCTTGTCATCCAGCATCTTGTTGTAGGCACCGGCTGCCACCGTTGCATTGGTGCCTTCTTGACCCGTGAAGGGTTACATCGATTTTATTATCACTTACAACGCCACAAAACGGAAAATAAGCATTTATCCTTTAACCACTTTATATTTTACTCCCATCTTGTTGCACACAGCTCGGATAATTGTGAGAGCCGATGACTCATCTGCTTTTTTATCACCGGGGGTATCTGCCACAGCAATAAATTGGGCGCGGTTGGCATTGATTGCCGTTACGTTTACTTTATCGTGATGTACCCCGTCCTTAAATGTCGCATCAAACGTCACAGACAGGTTCTTTTCGTCTTTCTTTATGTTCGTAACCTCTATAAGGTCAGGCAAAGCTTCTTTTGACGGATTCTCAATGAGTTCCAAGGCTGTTTGATAAACTTTGTCGGCGTTTTTGTCTAACTGTACCGTCACGACGAAACCTTTATGTTCTTCTTCGTAATATATAACGACTGGAATAGCAGCCACACATCCGAGGAATGAAATCGTCATTAGAAAAAAGATTAATCTCCCTAACCAGCTTGGTGCAATTCCGTTTTTGTGCATAAAATTTTTTTTCATTTTGAATCTCCTTTCAATTGTGGAATTATTTCTTACCGTGACCCTTAAACGTAACAATATACGATGCCATACTTTTTGGACTTCTCTGGTGGAACTCCCGCCCGATCACCCAGCGCCTGTCAGAAGTCCAACTGCAGGCGGGTGCCGAGGACCCAGGCATGGTTGTCGCTTTTCACGTCGCCGCTGCGGGCATTCTCGATCTGGGCAACGACCGGGTTTATGATGTATTGTACGTCCAGCGTCAGGTGCACGGCAGGGGTGAGGGCGATGTTGTAGAACCCTTCGATGACGTGCTCCATCGAATCGACCTCGACGTTCATCAACGCCAGATCGTCGCGCAGGTCTCCGGAAATGTGGGTACCCGCCCAGCCGAGGCCCCAGAAATCGAAATCGCGCCCGGGGATCAGGCAGCCCCTGCCGCCGACGCCGAAGCTGTAGAACTGATCGATCACGTTGCGGTCCTCGGGGTCCCAGGCAAAACGGGCGAACAGGCCCCACCCGACCATCCGCTCCTTGTCCTTGACGTACAGGTACTGGTCGAAAGTGCCTAAGGCGAGATAGTTGTTCGTCTTATCGTTGGTCACATTGACCCCGGATAGAACGCGGAGCAATTCAAGCCGGTTGTCGAGCGCGTAGTCGGGGTAGTCCTTGTTGGTGAAAGCCCCGAGAAGCTGGTAGCGGCCGGGAAGGCCTTTGAACTCGGGCAGCCAGGCATAAGACGCAACGAACACGGTCTCATCGGTTGAGTAGGTGTCGAACACGGTTTGGTCGACTTTACCATTGCCGTCCATCACGGCGCCGATAAGGACATTCTGCGGATTAGGCATATACACGGCTGCTGCGTTAAAGGCGGTGTACGGTGCAAATGCCCCCACAGCCGGGTTGTCCACCAACGCGGTATTCATGAACTGGTACTTCTCGCTGTTAGCGAACGCGTTTCCGTCTACCAGGCCGGCGCCGTTCATCTGACCGATCCACACCGAGAGCTTCGGTGAAAGGGCCTGGACCAGGTAGTACTCCGACAGATAGAAGGTGTTATCGTTTAAGGGGTCAGGCATGGTATCGTCGAATACCGGGGGAATGGCTGAGCCCACGTCTTGCTGGATGCCGGAGTTCCAGCGGCGCTCGCCGTGAAGGAAGATATTCCCACCGGGCCAGAGCGCGTTGGTGAGCTGGGCGGTGTCGAGGTTGAGCCAGAGATCCAGCGAGCCGGTACCAAGACTGCCCGTGTCGATGCCGCCGCTGACGTTACTCATGAAGTTCTGGGTGAGTCCGGCGCCAAAGTACACGCCCGCCTCGACGAGCTTGTCGCGCCCCCCATTCCAGTTGTTGGTGAGCTGAGATCGCTCGAGAAACCCCCCGACAACCGTCTCAGACGGTTGGCCGTAGAACTTGTAATACCGCCGGTTGATGTCGACGACGATGGGGGCTTGTTCGATGAGGGATGCGGCTTTGACCTTTTCCTCGGTGGCCTGCGCCTTGTCTTCCGCGGCTGTATCCATTTGAACCGTTTTGCCTTGATGACCCGTAAACGCCGAAACAGACCCCCCCAACCCTAAACCGAGCACCATGGCGACCGCACATAGTCCGATCAGGGCCATCCGTAGCGGCAGGTCTCTATGTTTTGTTTTCATCATGTTTTCTCCTTTATGTAAGAGGTTCTGGGTTCAACGTTCATTGTTCAGGGCTCAAACCCATTGGAGTATTGAAGGGTTGGGTTATGAACTGGGGTATTGGAGTGATGGAGTAAAGGTTGAAGGATAAGAAACATTTTTAAACCCCTGAACCCAAAACCCTGAACCTTTTCCTCTACTTCACCCGCGCCCCATTATTTACCGAAGATCGGATTCTTGACCAGGCCCGGAATGACCGGGGTAATCTGGATCCTGAAGGCGGTGCGCTTCCCAAAGTCGTTTTCGCTGACCACCGAGTACTCGAGACCGACCTTTATGTTGACCGGAACCTTGCCGATCTTGATCGTCTTTCCAACGAAGCCCCCGACGGGGACGTTCCATTTGTTCCCCGACGAGGCCTGTTGGTTGTAGGTGATCGTAGGATTCATCCCGACCTGCCAGGCATCCGGCAGATTGAAGATGAGCGCATACAACAGGCTGCCTTTGTTCAGGTCGGGCGTACCCGCATCCTGGCCGCTCGAACCGATTTTCCAGAAGTAATTCGGGAAGAGCGCGGCCGTGAAGGCCTTGGTCTTATAGCCAAAGACAACGGCCGGGCCGAGACCCCACTGGTTTGACCCCAAGGCATCGGTCGTGGCGGTAGGAAACTGAAAGACAGGTCCTCCACCGATGATCCAATTCCCGGCTTTACTTTCGGGAACATTTAACAGAAGGGGCAGCTGGATGTCACCTATGCCACCTTTATGGTTGAAGTCGTTGAACCCCTTCGGGACGGGCTGGCTGAAAATGAACGGAATGACGGGTCGCGTGATGAGCCTTAATTCAGATTTCCCGGATCCATACAAGGGAAAGGGCAAGACCGGCTGAAAAACCATGTCGGCACCGACCCGGGGGTTACCGGTGTTGATGTCGCCGTCGAAGAACTTGGGCGTTTCAAAGTTCATCGACAGTGCCCAGAGGTCGCTGAGCGGGTTCGCGAGCTTGGCCCCGACTTCGCTGAGACTCCCGTGCCCGTGGTTATCCGGGTTGGGTTCCGCCGCTTTTGCCTGTGGTTTGGCATCCTGGGCCATGATAGGGCCCGCCGTGAGGCCAATCACCATGGCGGCGGTGCATAGTCCGATCAGGGCCGTCCGTAACGTCAAGTTTCTTTGTTTTACTTTCATCATACCTCCTCCAATTATTAAAGGTTCTGGGGTCAAAGAAAAAGTAAAAGATGAACGTCGAACATCGAACATCTAACGTTGAACGTCGAATAATGAGGTCGCTGCGCTCCGTTAATTATTTTCATCTTAAGGGCTGCTCTCCTCCTAAATGATCCCAAAGCCCGGCCCTTTGGGTAGGAATTTTTTGCGAGTTCATTGCCTTACGACTGAAATGGCGATCGCTTCCGTATAGCGGGCGTGGATCGCTTCACCCACTTGCATTGTGTCGAAAGCCTTCATTTTGTTTACTCTCCTTTTTTGAGTTATTGTGAATACAGTAATTGAACCGTTAACCGGGAAAACGAATCGGCTCATAGCTTATCTGCCCAAGCCGGCTGTCCGCAGACTGGGCTCCGGGAAGCCTGCAGTTATAGACGCCTACCACGCAGCTATTACTGTAATGTCACTTTCAAACCCTGCGCGGCAAGGGTCAGCTTGACACCTTTTTGGGTGGATTTGAGCTGCATCACGACCCCGTTGCCGTTCTTCATCGCGATCACGGAACCGCCGCCGATC
>Ga0316192_10000515_pt1 | contig 28614 bp, 28 predicted proteins | sample MerIslwburrow_MG_FD_204931 | JGI IMG/M metagenome (GOLD analysis project Ga0316192, IMG submission 204931) | Coastal sediment microbial communities from Maine, United States - Merrow Island worm burrow | ecosystem: Environmental > Aquatic > Marine > Coastal > Sediment | place: USA: Maine...
GCGGCATCTGCCTGGGTCGGGTGCTTGTTCAGCCCGCAGTGACGGCTCGCCTCACGGGCTGAAGAGACCCGTCAGGCCTGAGGTCGGGGTGCAGGCGCCTTGATTGCGGGCGTCGTGCGTTCGTCGCGGCCCGGGGCCGTCATCGTGGCGAGAGTGCGGGAGGCGGGCTCTGAGCGACGTTCCTGGCGATTGGGCGGCGGAAGCCGGTTGTCGTCTGCGCCTTGAAGGGGAGCAGCGGTCTTGAACTCAGTAGCTCGGGGGAGATAGCGGTGAGATTGGGGGCGTGCTGGGTAGCGCTGGGGATGAAGTTTGGGTAACTGGGTGGAAACCGGTCGAGAGCGGGTGAATTTGGGTAGACGGGCTTTGGCCTGCTGCCGATCGCACCTGCTTGCGGTGCTGCGCCGCCTACGGGCGCACGAGTTGGGGTGCACTCAAGGCTGGGATCCGGATGCTGGTGAAGGTCGGGGGCAACGGGGGGCGTTGAGGGTACAAACGGGGCTTGGGCGGGCAGGTGTGGGCAAGGTTGGGTATAAACAGGGGATCTCGCTTGACGGATCGTGCCGGCACCCGGCACCCGGCACCAGAGGACGACAGGAAGCGAGGCAGACACCCGGGTCGCCCTTGTTGTGCTTCACCGTGAGATGGTCGTGGCCAGGCCGCCCAGGACTGAGGATGCGCATCGGGGTGAGGCTGACTCGGGCTCGCCGGAGCGTAGGGGGTGATCGGGGGTCAAGCGGGGGCTGGCGGGTTGGTCTGGGTATGAACGGGTGTGAAGTGGGGTGGTTGCGGCCCGGTCGGACCATACGGCATCGCGGGGATTCATATTCCGGTTGAGGTCGGCCTGGTTTGAAGGCCTGTCGGGGCGATGAGGGGGACAACGGGGATCAGATGGGTGGATACGGGTATGAAACGGCGCAAGCTGTGGTTGATTCGCAGGGCATCTGGGGGAGATCGCGTGGATGGAGGTGGTTGCCGGGTTTGATTGGGGTTAATCAGGGATATTTGGGTCTGATCGTGGATCAGCTGGGTATCTTTGGTCGTTCGCATTCAGGTTGAAGGTGCACGACCTGGATGTTGCCGCCGTCTGAAATCTCAAGGGACCCCCTCGCGTCCCCAATCATCCGCCCATCACCACCAGAATCCCCGCTATCATCCCGCTCTGTACCCGGTCTCTCCCTGATTAGACCGGACTACACCCGCAGCAACCCAGATACCCCCTAGTACACCCCCGGAGATGGGTACGATCCGGGGATATCTGGGGACGCCATGGGTAGAAAGGCCAACTATGAGGACCATTCCGAATTCGATCGTTGTCGGCATCGGTAAAGGGGGGAGCTGCAAGACCACGCTGGCTACCCAACTCGCCGGGATCTGGTGCAGTGAAGGTAAGAAGGTGCTGCTCGCCGATCTGGATGTTCAGGCCTCCGCCACGAAGGTCGTTGGCCTCGATCCGCGGGAGGCGGGCGACGGGCGTCACTTGATGGACTCGGTGATGTACGGCGACGATCTTGTCACTGTCACCGCCCGCGACAATCTGGAGGTTGTCGTCGCCGGACGCCACACCAAGACGCTGTCGCACCATCTGGTCACATCCGAGAATGGGCCGGACTCGTTCGCCCTGCCGTTCGAGAAGCTCATGGCGTCGGGTCGCTTCGACCGGATTCTGTTCGACCTTCCCCCGTCGGGCTCCTCGCGTCTGGCCGACATGGCCATGCAGACCGGCAAATACCTTCTTGTTCCCACCAGCTCCGGTCTCGACAACATTGAAGGGCTTCGGGTTCTGGCCGAGGAGCTCGAGACCTTGGAGTCGGACATCCTCCTACTCGGCGTGGTCCTTATGAAGATCGGGGCCGGCGCTCCCCGCAAGCGGGTCGAGACCAAAGCCGAGGTGGCTGAGATCCTGGCCGGGGTGGCCGATCCGTTCCAGACCATCATCAGGGAAGCCGGCGCCGCCTACGACGACAGTCGTCGGGCCGGACTCTTTCTCCACGAGTACTCTCAGTGGGCAGGCACGGTCTCGGTGGCCAACCAGATCCACGGTCGAATCAAGATCCCAACCAACCTCACCGTTCTGGCGCAGGAGTTCTACGAACTGGCCGATGAGGTTGACGATCGCATAGCCCAGGCCGAACTGCTGCTGGCGGGGGTTGAGTGATGAGCGATCTCAGCAAGGCCCGTGGCCTCAACTCCATCGCTGACCCGCGGCAGTTCAAGGGGGCATCGGGTCGTGGTCGAACGCCGCGACCTGCCGCCCCTCGTCAGGCTCCACCCGAGCCGCCGCCGCCGGTAGAGCGGCCCGATCCCCCACCGGTGGCAACACCACACCGGGCGGTAACCCCGGGCGTCAACCGCAAACGCCGGGAACTCTCAGTCCCCCACCAACTGGCCGAGGCGTTGGAGGCAACCGGGATCAATCCGGCTGACATCGTCATGGCCGGCTACCGCAAACACAGCGACAACATCTACGCCGGCAACGGTGGTCGCATGATGGCCCGGGGGCGGACCAGGCTCCGGCTGTCGATTTCCGACACCGAGTTCGAACAAATCACCCGCCTGGGCCTGGCCCGCGGCTGGAATCGTTCGGAAACGGTGTCGGTGATCTTGGCCCTTGAGCTACTTCCAGGTCCGAGCTCGGACCAGGACAATCAGACTCAGTCGCCTTCGAGTCCAAATTCCTTGACGAGCTGAGCCTTGCCCTTGGCCCCGACAACCCGGGTGGCCAACTCGCCATCACGGAACAGCAGCATGGTGGGGATGCTCATGACCCCGTAACGCTGAGCGATGTCGGAATGCTCATCAACGTTGAGCTTGGTGACCTTGACTTCGCCGTCCCACTCCTCGGCGATCTCGTCCAGAATCGGGGCGATCATCTTGCAGGGGCCGCACCAGTCGGCCCAGAAGTCGACGATAACGGGCTCCGTGGAACCGTTGACGACCTCGTCGAACGTGGCGGAGGTGAGTTGACTGACTTTGTCGGACATGTAGGGTCCTACCTTCCTGGCAGTGATTCGACCGATAAACCTGACCGGGTCGGTCAATATTCCATCTCGGCCTGAGGTGATCAAACCCTAGCGCGTACCAGTGGCAGCGCCGAAGTGCCGGTCTGGCTACTTGGTCTGGGACTCAAGCCAGCGCTCGGCGTCGATGGCGGCGGTGCAGCCCGAACCGGCCGACGTCACCGCCTGGCGGTAGACGTCGTCCTGCACATCGCCGCAGGAGAAGACCCCCTCGACACTGGTGCGGCTGCTCGGCGCCTGGGTCACCAGATAGCCGTTGTCCTTCATGTCGAGCTGACCCTTGAACAGATCGGTGTTCGGGCGATGGCCGATGGCCACGAACAGCCCGGTAATGGCCATGTCGGAAACCTCGTCGGTCTGGTTGTTCTTGACCCGCAGCCCCGCCACCCGGTCGTCGCCGACGATTTCCACCACCTCGGTGTTCCAGGCGAACTTGATCTTCTCGTTGTCATGCGCCCGCTGCTGCATGATCTTTGAGCCACGGAGCTCGTCACGACGATGAATGATCGTCACCGACTTGGCGAAACGGGTGAGGAAGGTCGCTTCCTCCAGGGCCGAATCGCCACCCCCGACCACGGCAATGTCCTGGTCGCGGAAGAAGAAACCGTCGCATGTGGCGCAGGTCGACACCCCATGACCGATCAGTTCCTGCTCGTTGGGGAGGCCAAGCATCAGCGACTTGGCGCCGGTGGCCACGATCAGCGACTCAGCCAGGTAGGTCGGCTCGGCCGTTTCCGGATCGCCGACCCAGATCTTGAACGGACGCTCCGACAGATCGAACCGTGAAGCTTTGACCGTCTCCAGGGTCGACCCGAAGCGCTCGGCCTGGGCCCGGAAATGCATCATCAGTTCGGGACCGGTGATGCCCTCGGGAAACCCGGGGAAGTTCTCAACCTCGTTGGTGAGCATCAGCTGCCCACCGGGCTGATCGCCGGTTGAGGATGGCTCCCCCTCCAGAACCAGGGGTGCCAGCGAAGCTCTGGCAGCGTAGATGGCCGCGGTGAGACCGGCCGGGCCGCTCCCGATAATGACGACCTCGTGGTGCTCGGGCATTGTTGGTTCCTTTCAGCGTACGTGATGGCTCAGAACGAGCCGAGACCGGGGAACCCTACCGTTCCTTCTTGGACCAGAAGAAGCTGCCGACGAGAACGAACACGGTTCCGAGAACGAAATAGGCGAGCCACGTCTCACCCTCGTCGACGCCCGGCACGTAGGAGGTGACGATCACCAGGAAGCGAACAGCAAGAATCAACAGGAGAATCAGCGCCATGACCCCGATGAGGGCCATGGCCAGTAGGTAGACGACGTTGCGGGAGGCGGCGAGTGCCGGACCGGTTGTCTTGTCGCGGACGGTTCCGACGTACTGCACCACCGTGGCGGAGGCCCGGGCCGGCCAGTCGTCGTCGGTATTGGGGGCACCGTTCAACTCAGAACGTTCCAGGATTGGGTCAACGTTGGCCATTGACGGGATCCTAGCTTCGCCTGACCGTTTGGATGTCGACGACAACCCCCCGACTGCAGCTTTGGTCGAAACGACTCGGTTCTTCGCCCGATACTACGGTTCGAGCTCGATGCAGCTGTTGTCGTCAGCGATGGTGAAGGCGGTGGTCGACCGCGTGCCGTTGTCGTCCTCGAACACCAATACCTCGCCCGGTTGGCCCGCCACCTTGATGGGGATGTAACCGATAAAGGGGCCGTCAAAGGGGAAGCCGACGGCCCCGGCACAGGCCGATGAGGCGGGTTCGGCCAGCTCGCCCTGGCCGATGGTCTCAAGCTCGGTTTCGTTTGGAGCCTGGGCGAAGCTCAATAGTAGGGCGTCGGGGTCGACCGGTGGAACCTCGGTCGACTGGACCCTGCTCTCGCCGTCGGTCTCCCCTCCATCAGTTAGCGGGCGCCCCGTGGTTGCTTCCTGCTCGCCCTCGGAGTCGTCAGCGTCGGCCGACTCGTCGTCCGCTGAATCTTCGGAACTGTCGGCCTCTTCCATCGCTTCGTCGGCCATTTCGGTCGAGGTTTCGGCATCGGCATCGGCATCCGCATCGGCCAGGGCAAACGAAGCATCATCATCATCATCACCACCACCGTCGTCGCCATCAGCCTCGGTGGCCGCATCGTCGGAGGTGTTGACGCCGATACCGTTCGAGGCCAACGTCGCCAGCCCGACGCCGACCACAGCCAGTAGGGCAGCGGCCGCTCCGGCCCCGACGAGTCGGGTCGGCCACGGTGATCGCGCCTGCCCCGCAGCCACCGCCCGGCCACCCCGGCGAGTTCGGCCCTGGCCGCGCCGGGCGTCCAGATCGATCACAGCCCCGTCAGAGGCCTTGGTCTGGTCAACCGCGCCAGCCGCGGGCCCGCCGGCCAGGAGTTGGTCGAATGCAGCGCCGGCGGCATCGAGGTGGCGGGCCCGAACCGAGGGTGATGGTGAGGGAATCCCCACGACCATCTCGGCCGACAGTGCCCGCATGGCTTCGACCTCGGCCTGAAGCCCGGGGTCGTCGTCGACGCGCGCCACCTCATCGGGAGTGGCCTCGCCATCGATGTAGGCGGATACGAGATCGTTGGGGTCGTTCGTCATTGCATTACTTCTGACGTCCGTTGGGGGGTACCTGGTTCCCAACAAGTCGAGACAGTTGTTTTCGTCCCCGGGCGATGCGGGACCGGACCGTGCCCGGGGGGATGGATAGAGCCTCAGCGATCTCGGCATAGTCGAGACCTCCGACATCGCGCAGGACCACCGGGACCCGAAACTCCTCCGGCAACTGTGGCAGGGCTTCTTCCAGGCTCACCCGGTCGGCCACCTGCTGATCAACGACCGAGGTCCGGTCCTCCTCGTTGACGAGGTCGACCACTGGCCTTGGTCGTCGGTTCTTACGCCTCATCTCGTCCAGGGCGGCGTTACTGGCCACGCGGTAGCTCCAGGTCTTGAACGCGGCCCGACCATCAAAGCGGGGCAGTCCCTTGACGATGGCCAGTAGGGCTTCCTGGCAGGCATCATCGGCATCGGCGCCGTTCTCGGCGATGCGGTAGCAGATGGCGTGGACCCGATCGTAGTGCCGTTCGAGTAGGGCATCCACGGCCACCCGATCGCCGCCCTGAGCTTGCTTGACAAGCTGGGAGTCGGTGCGTTCGATGGCCGCATCATAACGGAGCCCGATGACGCGCCGATTGCACCTTTGAAGCTATTTGACTACCACTTCAGCCAGTTCAAATCGGAAGCGTTCGCCGGTAAGGCCGGTATCCCGGATCCAGATCAGCACCATGGAGCCCTCGATGGGTTCGGCGAGATCCCGAACCATGCGCCGACTGCCGCCGGTGATGGTGACGGCGGGGGCGACCCACTGGGTCGGGTCGTCCCCAAACTCGTCGCCAACAAAGATGTCGGCCGCCCAACCCTCGGAGTTTGCGTCGAGCTCGATCCGACTGACCGGTGACGCCTCACCCAGGGTCAACTTTAGGCCGACCCCGTCCTTCAGCCCGGCCAGGTTCGCGCCGTTGTAGTTCACCGTTGCCCACGCCGTCGCCAGGTCGCGGTCGATGGCCAGGCCGGTGAGTTCTTCGTTCTCGTCCTTGACGGCGTCGCTGCTGAGGGGATCAAACGAGGTGGCCGAGGCAATGGTCAACGGGGTGGACTCGGCGTTAACCGGCGGATCGTCGTTGAGTCCAAGTAGCAGGGCGCCAACCACGGCCAGGGCGCCCAGCACCAGGGCCAGCACCAGCAGCGTGGTCAGCCGCGACCGCCCCGAACGGCGCACCGACTCCGAACTAACCGAAACCACGCCCCCGCCAACGGGTTGGCCACCGGCCGGTAGGCCACCAACCTCGACTGGTCCGCTGCCCGGGTTGAACGTGATCACCTGGTGAAGGGGTGGACCCTGGCGCAGGTTGGCCGGAGGGTCGGGTGGACGGGGACGACCGTTGCCACCAGGATCCGGCGACAGGTTGGCCGGGTTCCAGCCGCCGGTTACCCCGGCCATGGCGGCACCCTGGTTGGGGGTCGGTCCGGGTGGGGCATCGGGGTCGATGGCCAGTAGGGCGTCGCGCACCTGCAGCGATCGACTGAAGCGCTCCCGTGGGTCGCGGGCCATGAGTCGCGTCACCACCGCGGCCAGATCAACGGGCGCGTTGGGGCGGAGTTGGCGCACGGGCGGGGGATCCTGATGCAGGCGGGCCAGGGCGGTGGCGGCGTCGGTCCCGGCCTTGAACGGCACCGTGCCGGTCAGCGACTCGAACAGCACGATGCCGAGGGAGTAGAGGTCGGAGCGGGGGTCGATCGGGTCGCCGGTGACCTGTTCCGGAGACAGATACTTGGCCGTTCCCAGCAGGGTCCCGGTCGTGGTCAGGTCGGCGTCGGTCCCGGCCTTGGCGATCCCGAAGTCGGTGACCATGACCCGCTTGTCGGACCCGATCATGATGTTGGCCGGTTTGATGTCGCGGTGCACGATGCCCGCGGTGTGGGCCTCGTGCAGTGCTCCGGAGATCTGGACGCCGAGATCGATTACCTCCCGGGCCGACAGGGCCCCGGCCTCGTCGAGCCTGGCCCGCAGCGTTCCCCCGTCGATCAACTCCATCACGATGGCTTCCAGCGGTGTGGTGATGGTGTCGTAGACCGAAACGATCGAGCGGTGTGACAGCTGGGCGGCGGCGACCGCTTCGCGACGGAAGCGGGCGACAAAAGCATCGTCGGTGGTCAGGTGGGGATGGAGAATCTTGGCCGCCACGTCACGGTTGAGTACCAGGTCCCGGGCCTTCCAGACCTGGGCCATGCCTCCGGCCGCGATCGGAGACACCAACTCGTAGCGGTCACCGAGTCGTAGCCCCGGTACCGCGGTTACGCCCGCACCTTCGGCGGAGGAGGTCCACGACGTCACCCCCGTACGCTACCGCTCATCGGCGCCGGGTCAGGAACGCGGCTCCGCTGAGCCCGCTGTTCCGGTTGGGCGGCGACCCCGGGATCGACGTCCTGGAGATCGGTTGCCCCGGTCCCGGCTTCTCCGGACCCAGTCCCGGCCCCGGCCCCAGTCCTGGACCCGGGTTCCCGACGATCGGCTCTGGTTCTGCGGATGCTGACGAACCACCACAACGCCAGCAGCCCCATGCCCAGTCCGGCCAACGCCAGGCCAAGCCCCGGTACCGCGGTGGAGCGGACCTGCAAACGGGAGCCGGCCAGGACCTGCTCGCCGTCGGCGCTGAGGACTGACACCGACAGGGGTGAGGCACCGAGTGAGCGGGCCTCGAGGGCCACGTCGACGGTGTTGGTTCCCGGCTCCAGGGTGATCGTCGACCCGGCGTTGGCGATCACGAACTTGTCGCTGCGGAAGCGGAGCTGAACCTGCCGGGGCCCGGCCGCCGCGTTGTCCACGGTGAGCGGGATCGACGCCGAGCGCGCCGCCACGGTGAAGGACTGGTCGGGGGGGAAGGAGATCACGCCCAGTTCGGCGCTGACCTGATCGATCACCGCCCGCACCCGGGCCGATCGCTGCCCGTCGTCGAGGTCGGTGGCCAGGGCGAGGCTCAGGTCCATGCGGTAGTCCTGGGGTGATCCGGGACCGCCGAGAAAGAATGAGGAGTAGGTGCGCAGATCGCGCTCACTCTGGGCCAGGGGGTCGGCCACGGCCGAGAGGTCCTGCAGGGCGCCGGTGGCCGGGGTGCCCAACTCGATTGACAGTTTGCCAATTTGAGCGCCCGTCGGCGTCGGATCGTCGGCCTGATCGGCGTCGGTGGTGACCAGGCGGAATCGTGAGCTTGCCGCCAGTGCCTCGATCACTCTGTCCAGCACTGCAGGGGGCTCGCCCCCGACCCCGCCGGCAACGACCTTGCTCAGCGTGGCCCCCGCCTCGTGCTCCAACACCAGGCGGGCCAGGAGACGGTGGGCCCGCAACACCGCACCCTCCACCCCGGCCCGGGGGTCGGGTGCTCGGCCCGGTCCGGTTGAGAGCAACACCACCGATCCGTCGATGGTGCCGAGCCTGGTCGGTCGGGGGGCGGCTGGACGAGGAGCGTCGGTTCCGCCGACCGGCATCGATTCGTCGGAAAGTACCGTGCCAATCCCGAGCGAGGTCAACAAGTCGGCCCCCTGCATGGTCAGGGGGTTGGTGTTGATCGTGGTCGAGCGGTCGGCGGTAAGGCCGACGGCCGCCAACTCGGCGGTGACCTGGTCGAGCAACACTTGTAGCAGGCGGCCCTGGTCGATGCCGGCCAGGGCCGATGGGTCCAGCTGATGGCCCGGTTCACCGACCACGCGCCGTCCGGCCATGGCGGCGGCAAAGTTGGCCCGCAGTGTCGGGTCCTGCTCCAGGGTGGCGAGACCGGCCCGCCGCAGCACCACGGTGAGCGGCAACTCCGGTCTGGCCGTCAGCAGGTCGGTCGCTTGTTCGATGCCGAAGGATTCCGGCTCGGCCGCCCCGACATCGAACAGTATCGCCACCGGGATGGGGGATGGGGCAGGCACGGCTGGGTCGCCCAAGTGGATGAGCGTGGTCCGCAGCGTGGCCGAGGCACCGGAGGATGACGAGACCGTGATGACCAGTGGGTAGACCCCGGGCTCGGGCAGATCGAGGGTCTGATCGGCCGCTGGCCCGTCATCGTCACTCCCCGTTCCCAACCTGACCCGCACCGTCAGATGGCCAGTGGCGTCGACGCTATAGCCGCCGAACGGTGTCGGCCGCACCCGGTCGAGGGGTTGATCGAGTTCCTTGTCGAGGATGCGGTCGAGGGTGTCGGGCGAGGCAATGGATTCGAACACCGCAACCTCGATCGTGGGTTCGCGCAGGTCGATCCCCTCGACCTCCAGGCGCAGGGTGAAGGTTTGGCCCGCACCGATCGCCGGGGTCTGGCTCAGCAACTGCAGCGTTGAGACCAACGGGCCGGACCGGGCCATGGCCGTGGTCGAGACCATCATCAACAACGCCAGCCAGCAGACAAAGGCGAAGCGGGGGGTGTTGGCCGTACTCAAACGGGAGTGGCTGTGATCAGGCAGAACCACTCCAATGCAGTACGAGCAAACCCTCCTTCTGACGCATGAAGCCAAGTCTTTCATAAAGCTCCAACGCCCGGTGGTTTCGTTCCTGAGTGTTGACCAGGGCCATACCGACCCGCTTGCGGTGCAGCCACAGCAGGCCGTCGTTGACCAGGGCGGCGCCAATACCTCGACCCTGAAAATCAGGATCGACGGCCAGTCGCTGCAGGTAGCCCCGGCCGCCTGCCCGGCCGGTCACGGCGTAGCCTGCTATGCCCTCGGATTGCGGTGACACGACAAACCGGCTGGTGGGGGTGGCGCGCCGCGCCTCTTTGAGTGAGAACTTGTCGAACTGCCAGAACGACTCGAAGGCGCTGGCGTCGATCTCCAGTACCCGGGGCCGGTTCCAGCGCCGTCCCAGACGTATTGGGTGGGTGGGCCGGGGCGGTTCGGTGTTGACATCGCGGGCGAGTAAGTGCAGCCGTTCATGCAGTTCGAACCCGGCCTGGAAGAACGGTTGGGCCTCACGGGGGCTCAGGGCCGGGGTTACGGCCTTGGTCACCCCCCGTTGGGAGATCTGGGTCAAACAGTTGTCGATGGTCAGCGGCGTCGGGCTGCGACCGGCCCGGGCCGGTCCAACCAGGGCCACGAATGACTGACCCTGCCACGGCAGCACACGCAGGCGCGGACCACCCAGCGTTGAAGCCTTGGCCCGGGACAACCCGAGCCCAGCGGGTGATGTGGTTGGCGACACGAACCCTCAGCCTAACCGTCGCGCCGTCTTCGTTTCCGATTCGACCAGATCATCGGTACCGAGTGGCGATCTGGAGTCGGCAGGAAGCCGAAAACGACGGGCCCCCGCTGCACGGCTACCGTGACCCCATGAGCGCCGAAACCCCCCATCCTCTACTGGTTTCGACCCATGACCTCTGCTGGCGCCACGAGCCGGGGAACGATCATCCCGAGCGCCCCGAGCGCCTCAGCGCGGTCAAGGCCGGCCTGACCCGCCCCGGCCTGGTCGACGCCATCGAGTGGATCGAAGCCCCCGAAGCCCCCGACGCCGCCATCACCGCGGTGCATCCCCCCGACCTGTTGGCCAATCTGCGTCGTCTGTGCGCCACAGGTGGTGGTTCGATCGATCCCGACACCTGGGTCTCGGCCGACTCCGCAGCCGCCGCGTCGAGGGCGGCGGGAGCGGGCCTCGACCTGATCGAACGCCTGGATCGGGGCGAGGCCGACGCCGGCTGGTCGGTGGTGCGTCCTCCGGGCCACCACGCAACGCGAACGACGCAGATGGGTTTCTGCCTCGTCAACAATGTGGCCGTTGCCGCCAGGGCTTTGGCCGATCGCGGGGAGCGGGTGGCCATCGTCGACATCGACGCCCACCACGGAAACGGCACCCAGGACGTCTTCTACGACGATCCCCGGGTGTTGTTCGTCAGCTTCCACCAGTTCCCCTGGTACCCGTTTACCGGTAGCCCGGGCGAGATAGGGGAGGGAGCGGGGGAACACGCAACGGTCAACATCGCCCTCCCCGCCGGGGCCACCGGGCAGGTCTACCGGGCCGGTATCGAATCGGTGGTGGCCCCCATGATCGAGCAGCACCAGACCACCTGGTTACTGCTGTCGGTGGGTTTCGACGGGCACCGGGCCGATCCCATCACTGATCTCGGCCTCACCTCCGCCGACTACGCCGACATGGTGGCCGACCTCATCACCCTGGTGCCTGCGGGTCGTCGTCTGCTATTCCTTGAGGGAGGCTATGACCTCCGGGCCCTGGCCGACTCGGCCGAGGCGGTGGCCTCGGTGCTGGTTGGCGCCGGGTTGCAGCCGGGCCAGGGGCGGCCGGAGCCGCCGACCAGCGGTGGTCCGGGGGCCGAAGCGGTCGGCCTGGCCCGCCGCATCCATGTGGACGGTCGGTCGTGAGCGCCCCCTCCGGTCTTGACCAACCTGGCCTTGCCCGGCTCCAGGCCCTGGTGGCCGACCTGGCCGAGACCTTTACGGCGCGGGGCTACCAGCTCTATTTGGTTGGTGGTGTTGTGCGCGACCTGTTCCTCGGCCATCACGCCGAAGCCGATGACATCGACCTCACCACCGATGCCCACCCTGGGGTCATTAGAGAGGTGCTGGCTCCCGTCGCCACCGCGCTCTGGACCCAGGGGGAGCGGTTCGGCACCATTGGGGCCACGGTCAACGGACGGCAGTTGGAGATCACCACCCACCGGGCCGAGGCGTACCAGCCCGACTCGCGCAAGCCAATGGTGGCCTTCGGTCAGACGGTCGAGGAGGACCTGGCCCGCCGTGACTTCACCATCAACGCCATGGCCGTTTCACTGCCCGACGGGGAGTTGGTCGATCCTCACGGGGGGCGCAACGACCTGCGTGACAGGTTGCTGAGGACCCCGCTGTCGCCCCGGGAATCCTTCAGCGACGACCCGTTACGCATGCTCCGGGCCGCCCGGTTTGTGCCCCGCTTCGGGCTACAGGTCGATCCCGGGGTCGAGGCGGCGGCGCTCGAATTGGCCGATCGGCTGGCCATCGTCTCGGTTGAGCGGGTCCAGGTTGAGCTGGAGCGCCTGCTGGTGTTGGAGCAACCAGGCCCGGGGGTCGAGTTGTTGCGGCGCTGTGGACTGCTGGAACAGATCGTGCCCGCCCTGGCCGATCTTGCCGACGGCGCCCTTGACACCGCGGCCGCTCTGGCCTCGGCCCCCGGCCCGGTCGTCGTCCGCCGCGCCGGCCTGCTCGCCCCGCTGGGAGGGCAACGGGGGCGCCAGGCCCTGACCCGGCTGCGGTACTCCAAGACCGACACCAGCGCCACCATGGATCTGGTCTCGGCCCTGCCCGTTGCCACCGCCCCCGCGGCCACGGCGGAGGATGTGCGGGTGGTGACCCACCGGGTGGGGGTCGAGGGGGTTGGCCTGCTGCGCCAACTGGTTGAGAACCTGCGCCGGCTCGAACCGGCGAAGGGCACGGGCGGTACTGGTGCCGGTGACGGCGCTGGGACCTTCTTCGTGCGCTTCGACGATCTGGCCCGTAGCGAGGACTTGAACAATTTCAGCCTGCCCCTCAGCAGCGCGGACATCATGAATAATCTGGGTCTTGAACCCGGGCCGCTGGTGGGTCGGGCCACCGCCGAGTTGCTACGCCTGCGCCTGCGTCACGGCCCTCTGACCAGGGATGAGGCTCAACATCGGCTTGCTACCTGGTGTCGGTCGAACGCTGGGCCGATGGCCTGATTGAGGCTCGTTCGGGCGGGATCGGGGGCACGGGGGACCCGGTCTGACGGGAGAGTGCGCTTGATATTGGCTAACCTTGATTCTCGTGAGCACGACTCGGACTTCGACGGATACGGCGGGGGTGGTCAGCTACCGGCTGACCCGACAGCGCCTCGTCGATGCCTTCCTGCAGGGTCGGCGGACGACGGAAGAAGTCTGCGACGCCCAACCGGAGCTACGGAGGGTGGCTCATGGTTGTTCGTCACCGCTGTCGGAGCCGTGCCCTATTTGTGACGGCGATGATCTGGTCGTCGTCACCTTCGCTTTTGGGCCGGGGCTGCCCAAACACGGGCGGGCCTTGGCCACCAATGCCGAGATCCGTAAACTCCGCCACCGGGGCAAACCGTCGACCTGCTACCTCATTGAGGTCTGTCGTCAATGCTGGTGGAACCATCTTCGTGAGTCATTCGCCTTCAGCGGATAGATTGCTCATCGTTGTGTTCGAACTCTGACAGGAGCGCGTACGGCACAGGCATCAATGAGGTCTGCGCCCACACCCCACACCCCACACCCCACACCATGAACTCTCCTCAACGTGTCCTCGACCCTCTCTCCGGCCCGATCCGGCCGCGGAACCGTCGTCGAAACCCTTTCTGGCGCTTCAGGCGCCTGCTGTTTGTCATGGCCCTACTGGCCGTGGTCGGCATTGGATCAGTGCTGTACGTGTTCGGCCAGGTGGAGTTGGAGGCGGTCGAGCTCGACGAGGTCGCCCTCACCAGTTTCATTTGCACCGCCGAGGTACAGAGCGAGTGCGGTCCTGAGAACTCGGCAGCGTTGTTCTCAGGGTCGGATGAGGATCGTGAGCTCATCACCTTCGCCGACCTGCCCCAGAATCTGATCGACGCGGTCATCGCCACCGAGGACGCGGCGTTCTTTGAGCATCAAGGAGTCGACCCCCGCGGTATCGCCCGCGCCGCCTACCAGTCGGTTCGCAACCGCGAGGGTGTCCAGCAGGGTGGCTCCACCATCACGCAGCAGTACGTCAAGCTTCAGTTCAAGGACGACGACAAGTCCCTCGCCCGCAAGGCCCGCGAGGTCGTGCGGGCGGTGAAACTCGAACAGGAACTAACCGACGAGTGCGCCCGACGGGTTGATCTCGGGTTCCGAACCCCAACCGAGTGCGCCAAGCAGGAGATCCTGACCCGCTACCTCAACCTGGCTCCCTTCGGTCGGGGAACGTCCGGGGTGCAGGCCGCGTCCCGGTCGTACTTCGGCAAGGATGTTTCCGACCTGACGGTTGAGGAGTCGGCCTTTCTCGCCGGTTTGTTGCGGGCCCCCTATGCGGCTGAGCCGGAGGAGGACGCCGAGGAGGCGTCGCGTCGTCGCACCTCGTCATTGCAGCGAATGCTGGAAGCCGGTCTGCTGTCCCCGGCCGAGGCGCAGGCGGCCAACCTCGCCCCGTGGAATCTCCGGCCCCGCGTGTCCCGGGAGGGTCTCGGCGAGGTCAGGGGGGCCGATTTCGGCTCCGAGTACTTTATTGAAGAGGTGCGCAAGCAGCTGTTCGAGCTCTTCCCCAACGGTGAGGTCTACACCGGTGGGCTTCGGGTCTACACGACCCTCGACCAGGGTCTGCAGCGGGCGGCTTACGAGTCGGCCCACACCCCCAAGGCGGGAGAAGACCTCACCACCCGCGAACTGCCCGAACTCGGACCGTTGTTTCTCGATCCCAACAATCCCGCCGACCCGGCCGCGGCGCTGGTCAGTATCGATTCGCAGGGCCGGGTGGTTGCCATGTTGGGTGGCACCAACTTTGCCGAGAACGAGTTCAACCTGGCAACCAGCAGCGGTGGTGTCGGCCGCCAGCCGGGCTCGACGTTCAAGACGTTCGGCCTGGCCCTGGCCATCGAGCAGGGCCTCTCGGCCCGCTCGTTGTATCCCGCCCCGCCCGGCGATCTCGAGATCGAAGGACCATGCAACAACAGTGAGGGTGAGCCGTGGACGGTCAAGGGCGGCTCGAGTGCCCAGAACCGCTACCGCGACCTGCTCGACGGCCTGCGTTGGTCGGCGAACATCGTCTACGCCCAACTGGTGGTCGATGTCGGCCCGGGCCAGTTGCGTGATCTCACCCACCGCATGGGTGTGACCTCCGACCTTGGCGAGAAGCGGGCCGACGGCACCGTCTTCACTCCCTGTTCCATCATCCTGGGAAGCGAGGAGGCTCCGGTCATCGACATTGCCGCCGCCTACTCGGTGTTCGAACATGACGGCGTGCGGCTCGATCCGATCCTGATCGATCGGGTGGAGAATGCCGATGGCGAGGTGATCTGCTGGCAGCCGGTGAACGTTATCTGCGGCGATGGTCCCGATCGGGAAGGGACCAGGGTGTTGGCCCCGGAAACGGTCGGCCAGATCAACTACGCCCTCAGTCAGGTGGTTAACGGTGGCACCGGCAAGCGGGCCCGGTTCGCCGAGGACTGGCAGATCCTGGGCAAGACGGGAACCAGTACCAAACATGTCGACGGCTGGTTCGCCGGGTTCACCTGTGGCCTCACCACCGTGGTGTGGATCGGTCACGATGGTGACGAGCAGATCAAGATGATCGACTTCCGCAAGCCGTTGGCCGAGGGCGAAACCGAGAAACCGAGAAACGAAGAAGGTGAGATCATCGACGATGGGGGCTGGCCGAATATCTCGGGTGGCAACTTCCCGTCAATGCTCTGGGCCGACTACATGCGCAAGGCCACCGCAGGCCAGCCGCCGTGCACCGGCCTGCGGATCCAGGAGGAATTCCCCGGTTCCCGCCTCAATCAGAACCTCTCGGTCACCACACTGCCTCCCTGTGGGGTGCAGCTCGATGAGTTTGGCTATCCGGTCGGGCGCACGCCGGAGAACTTCGTTTTCCTCACCACCACCACGACGCCGCCGATCCAGCCAGGTCAGCCGGGCCAGCCCAATCCGAACCCCGTGCAGAACGGAGCTTGCACACCGCTGAACCAGTGGATCGCCGCGGCCTTCCCTGGCTCCCCGATTCCCGTCCCGCCTCCGCCCAATCCGGATCCCAACGGGCCGACGACGGTTCCGGGCGACTCGACGACGGTTCCAGGCCAGCCGACGACACAGCCAATCCAGCCTCAGCCGACCCAGCCCCAACCGACCCAGCCTCAGCCGACCCAGACCCGGCCGACGCAGCCATCGTCAAGCCAACCCCCGACCACGGCTCCCATCCAGCCGCCGTCCAGCGAGGCGGCGTCTCCGGACAACCAGGGCAACGGCAGCCCCTGAGTTCTGGAGGGGTCGCGGTCCTTGAAGGCGCGTCTCCGGAGGTCCGAAGGGCTGAGAGTGTCACAGGCGCTTGGTACGGTGGTATCAACGAAACGATCGGGCAGGGCGATAGCGTGTTGTACGCAGCTGAATACCCTGCCCCCGACCTTCGGGGGCCCCACCACTCGGTGGGTCCAGAGGGAGGTAATGCCCTATGAGGGCTTATGAGTTGATGGTCATTTTTAAGGCCGACACTGACGAGTCGACAATCCAGACGTTCGTCAATCGGCTTGAGAAGTTGGCCAACGAAGCCAGTGGCACCTTGGAGAAGGCCGACAAGTGGGGTGTTCGTCGCTTCGCCTACGAGATGAAAAAGGCTCGTGAAGGCTTCTACGTGGTACTGGAGTTCCTGGCTCCCAACGCCTTGACCGAGCTTGATCGGACCATGCGCCTCGCGGATGAAGTACTCCGCCACAAGTTCCTCCGCCTGCCGCTCGACGAAGCACACCGTCGGGGCCTGGCCGGCGCTACTGCATAGGAGTAGAGCACAGTGGCTATGGACAACAACGTGACGATCACGGGAAATGCCACACGAGAACCTGAGCTCAGGTTCACCCCTTCCGGTCAGGCCGTCGCCAACTTTGGCGTGGCCGTGAACCGGCGCTGGCAGAATCGCCAGACCCAGGAGTGGGAAGAGGCGGTGTCGTTCATCGACGTGACCGCCTGGGCCCAACTTGCGGAGAACGTTGCCGAGTCAGTCGGCAAAGGCACGCGAATCACGGTCACTGGTCGCCTTGACCAGCGCAGCTGGGAAACGCAGGACGGTGACAAGCGTTCGAAGGTCGAAATTGTGGCCGACGACATCGCGATCAGTCTCCGCTGGGCGACCGCAGAACCGGTACGTAATGAACGATCAGACGCAGGCGGCGGGTATGGCGGAGGGAACTCCGGTGGAGGGAACTCCGGCCCGCGTAACGCTGGTGGCGGGGCCCCGAGTGCTCCTGCCTACAACCCCGATGAGGAGCCCTTCTAATGGCCAAGGGAAGTACACGCAAGAGGCTGAAGCCAAAAGACAATGGCCGTAAGCCCAAGAAGAAGATCAGTCCCCTGGCATCGGACGACGTTGTCTACATCGACTATAAAGATGTCGATCTGCTCCGTCGTTTCATGTCCGATCGGGCCAAGATCCGCTCTCGCCGGGTCTCGGGCAACGATTCCCAGCAGCAGCGTGAGGTGGCCCGGGCCATCAAGAACGCCAGGGAGATGGGCCTGCTGGCCTATACCAGCAGGGTGACCACGCAACGCCGTGGCGGCCGTGGCCGTGAGGATCGTGGAGATCGCGGCGATCGTGGTGACCGACCTGACCGCGGCGATCGGGGCCCACGCCCCGAGCAGAGCGGCAGCAGCGATTCCAGCTCCAGCTCTGGCTCCAGCAGCGAGGGCAGCTCCGATCGCAAGACTGAAGCGGGAGCCGGGGCCTGATGAGAATTGTTCTGCACGAAAGCGTTGCCGGTCTCGGCAACCGGGGCGACATCGTCGAGGTTTCCGACGGGTTTGCCCGTAACTCGCTCATCCCCAAGGGCCAGGCTCAGCAGGCCAGCGCCGGGGTTGAGACCCAGGCCGCCCTGATGAAGAAGTCCTGGCAGGTGAGAAACGCCAAGGAGCGCGAAGCGGCCGAGGAGATTGCCAAGTCGCTCGTGGCCCGCACCATCGTAATCGTGGCCAAGGCAGGCACTGAGGGGCGGCTGTTCGGTTCGGTCACCTCGGGTGACGTCTCCGACGCCATCCGCATCCAATCCGGTGTCGAACTCGATCGTAAGATGATCGTGCTCGATGAACCGATCCGGACCGTCGGCGCCCACGCCGTTACGGTCAAGCCCCACAACGAGGTTCAGTTTCCGGTGAGCCTGTCGGTTGTTGGTGGATAGCGATCGACCTTTGTCGGTCGACATGTGTGGATAATGCCATGGAAATGTGGATAACCGGTGACCTCGTGGTCGCCGGTTATCCACAAGCTTTGGATATTTCTGGGGATGAAGTCAATCGACTCCCCGTCATCCACAGCTCTTCCACAGATAATCAGCTCTAATCCATAACTTGTGGGTCTAGCGACCCACAACCGAACCAAGACAGGATTGAGCGATGCAGGACAGACCCGGTTCGGGTTCTCTCGGACGCGTTCCCCCCAACAACCTTCGGGCGGAGGAGTCGGTACTGGGCGCCATGCTGCTCAGTCGCGAGGCGATCGCCGAAGTGGTCGAGATCCTCGAACCTGAACACTTCTACAAACCGGCCCACGGCCACCTCTACGACGCGGTCATGAGCCTCTACAGCGCGGGCGAGCCGGTCGACGCCGTGACCGTCGCCGACGAGTTGAAACGGGCCGGTCTGTTGGAGGAGATCGGTGGCTCCGCTGTCCTGCTTGATCTTCAGGCGACAACTCCGGCCATCAGCAACGCCGGCCACTACGCCAAAATCGTTGAGGAGCACGCGTTGCTGCGGCGCATGATCGTGGTCAGCAACGAGATCGCCGAGAGTGCCTACGGCCTCCCCGACGATGTGATCAAGGCGGTCGACGACGCCGAGGCCATGATGTTCGACGTGGCCCAGCGGCGGGTGACCAACACCACCGCCGCCATCCGCGATCTTCTGCCTGCCAACCTCGACCGGATCGAGATGCTTTATGACCGGGGGGAGGCGATCACCGGCCTGAGCACCGGCTACCTTGACCTCGACGAGAAGTTGGCCGGGCTGCAGCCCAACGCCCTGTACGTCATCGGTGCCCGCCCAGCCATGGGTAAGACGGCGTTCGCCCTCGGCATGGCAGCCAACTCGGCCATGAAGGACGATCGCCCGGTGCTGATCTTCACCCTGGAGATGAGCCAACTCGAACTGTCGCAGCGTCTGCTGTGTTCCGAAGCCCTGGTCGACGCCAGCAAGGTCAAGACCGGCAAGCTGGATGCCGACGAATGGACCAAGATCACCCATGCCGTCGGACGTTTGGCCGAGACCCCAATCTACATTGACGACAACCCCCACACCTCGGTGATGGACATCCGCGCCAAGGCCCGGCGCCTCAAGAGCCGGGAGGGTGATCTGGGCATGGTGATCGTCGACTACATCCAGCTGATGTCGGGTCGGGCCAACGCCGAGAGCCGCCAGGTCGAGGTGTCGGAGATCAGTCGTAACTTGAAGATCCTGGCCCGTGAGTTGGAGGCGCCCGTCATTGCCTTGGCCCAGCTCAACCGTGGTTTGGAGCAGCGCCAGGACAAGCGTCCGATGTTGTCGGACCTGCGCGAGTCTGGCTCACTCGAACAGGACGCCGACGTGGTGATGTTCCTCTACCGCGACGAGGTCTACGACGAACAGTCTCCCGACAAAGGGGTGGCCGAGGTCATCGTGGCCAAACACCGAAACGGTCCAACGGGTAAGGCCCGGCTCGCCTTCCGCGGTCAGTTCACCCGCTTTGACAACATGGCCCGATCCGGCCCCGGCGGTCAGTCGTCGTCCGGGGGCGGTCCCGACTCCGACTTTTAGTCAGGTCAGCACGCTGACCGTCAGCTGACGATGGTGGCCAGGGCCCACACCGTGGCCAGGCCGCCAACGGTGATTTGGATCAATGAGCGACCGAGAGGGGCCTTGACGAGGTTTCCGTTCTCGTCGGGCCGGGGTTTCACCAGCGCCAGCGACGTACCGACAACCAGGGCCCCGCCGATGGCCAGGGTGAGATAGGCGAGGAAATTCTGGCCGAGGAAATTTTCGTCGAACATTTTGGTGCAATCCTGTCCCGGGGCCTCAAGGAATGGCCGGTTGCTGACGATGTTACTCATGCCGGTGAAATCACCCTCACCGGAAACCAAGGCAGTTGCGAGGACCGTCTCTCCTCCATACGCATCGCCACCAGTGCCCCCGGGCACTGGAGCCCTGGCGGTCCTCGCACCTGTCCGGTACCAAGCCGGCGGTTTGGGGCGATCGCAGCCTCAGCGTTAGGTTGGACCGTCGTGACAGACCACGATCTCATCCCGGCCGCCACCGTCCTGCTGCTACGTGACGGCGAACCGGGTCTCGAAGTGCTGATGTTGCGCCGCAACTCGAAGATCGCCTTCGCCGGTATGTGGGTGTTTCCCGGCGGCGCCGTCGACGCCCACGAGCAGATCGATGGCGACAGCCTGGGCTCGGCCCGGGTGGCTGCGGTGCGGGAGGTGGAAGAGGAGACCGGCCTCGACATCAACCAGGTCGGACTGGAGACGTGGTCGTTCTGGGTGCCCCCTCAGCGGGCTGACATGAAGGGCCGGGCCGGGGGCAAGATCCGTCGCTTCGCCACCTGGTTCTTTGTTGCCTCCGCCCCCTCCGGAGAGGTCGCCGTCGACGGTGGCGAGATCCACGAACACCAGTGGCTCACCCCGGGCGAGGCCATGGTCAAACGCCGCCAGGGCGAGATCGAGCTGGCGCCCCCGACGTGGGTCACCCTGTGGCAGCTCGGCCAGCACGACCGCGTTGATCGCGCCCTGGCCTGGGCCCAGGCCAATGAGCCGGGTGAGTTCAGGACCCGACCCATCCACAAGGACCCCCTCACCCTGGCCTGGGTGGGCGACCACGCCTACGACGGCGCCCCCCACGATGCCGAGGGGCCCCGAAACCGCCTGATCATGCACGCCGACGACTGGGTCTATCACCACCAACCCTGAGTTCTCGGGGCCACACTGGAAGGATGTGTCGAAACATCACCATCCTCCGGGGCCTCGAACCGGCAGCCACCGCCGAGGAGATCGAGGCCGGGGCCCGCCAGTATGTACACAAGATCAGTGGGATCCGCCAACCAACGGCGGCCACCGAAGACGTCTTCGAGCAGGCCGTGGCCACCATTGCCGAGGCCACGGCTGCACTGCTCCAGGAGTTGCCGCCCCGCAAACAGCCGCCGACCACCGTGCCCCCGATGCGCCGCCACAACGGCCGCCCCTGAGCGGCCGGGCCCTTGACGGTCCGGGCTCAGAACACCAGCCGCCAGCTGTCGCCGTCGGAGGCGAGCCGACCGGCGCCCGGACCGGCAAAGTGGGTGCCGATGACGAGCAGATCCTCGGCCTGCCACCGGGCGAAACTTTCCCGGCGGGTGGCGATGGCGGCGGCGGAGTCGGTATCGGCTCCCGAAGCCAACTCGGGGCGGGGGAATTGAATGGGGTGGTGCACCATGTCGCCGGTGATCACGGCCTGGGCCCCGCCCGAAGCGATCCGGATGCTGTGGTGGCCTGGGGTGTGGCCCGCGGTGGGCTCGAGCCAGACCTCGTCGGTGAGGCGATGATCGGACTCCACCAGGTCGGCCAGGCCGGCATCGACGATGGGTTGCACGGAGTCGCCCATCACATCGCCATAGACCGCCGACTCGTCGGCGCCGGCCCAGTGCTCGTACTCGATCCGCCCGAAAAGGTGTCGGGAGGTGGGGAAGGTCGGCACCCAGGCTCCGTCGACGAGGCGCGTGTTCCAACCGACGTGGTCGACGTGGAGATGGGTGCACACCACCTGATCGATGGTCTCCGGCCCGAAGCCCGCACCCACCAGATCGTCGAAGAATGTGGTGTGCAGCTTGTCGAACAGGGGGGTGGGCCGGTCCTTGTCGTTGCCAACGCAGGTGTCGACGATGATGCGCTTGCCCTGAGACTCAACAACCAAGGCCTGGATACGCAGGATCATCTTGCCCTTCTCATCGACGAAGTGGGGCTGCAGCCAGTCGACGGCGTCCACCGCCGACTCGGTAGCCTCCGGTAGTAGCCAGGCGAAACGCCAGTGCTGGTCCATTTCGATGATGCTGGTGACGGTGACGTCGCCGATTGTCCAGGTTGGTCCGAGAGGCATGGGGCTATACTGGTCGCCGCCGGTGGCCCCCGTCGATACCGATCGTCAACCGCCGTTTGCGGGCGCAGGATCGAATCTGCACGCCATCTTCACAATTCCCGAGGGACATCCACAGTTATCGTGATCTACGTTGGGACCTGTGACCACATCGGGTGATCAGGCGGCAATCCTTGTCGTTGAGGACGAGCGGGCCATTGCCCGCGCCGTGATCGACCGGCTGAGAGCCGAGGGGTTCGCCACCGCCGAGGCCTCCGCCGATGGGGTCGACGGGGTCAATGCCACCTACCCCCTCAGCCTCGACCCGGCCCGCCGTCTCGTTTCGTTCGAGGGTCGTCCGGTGCATCTCACCCCGACCGAGTTTGATCTACTGCACGCCCTCCAGGGGGCTGACGGTGCGGTGTTGACCCGCCTCCAGCTGCTCAATCGGGTGTGGGGCTACAGCGACGGCTCGGGGGCCCGCACCGTCGACAGCCACATCCGTTCCATCCGCCGCAAAACCGACGACGACGTCATCCGCACCGTGCATGGCGTTGGCTACAGCATCGGCGACGTCCTGGGCCGGGCCCCGGCCGAACCCTCGGCCGAAGCGGTGTCGTGAGCGTGCCCCGCCCCCTCGACCATCTGTCGAGCATCAAACTCAAGTGGTCGATCGTGATCGTGGCCGCCGTCGCAGTGACGGCCGCCATGAGCCAGATCGGGCTGGCGCTGGGCTGGCCGGTGTGGTTGCGTCCGGTGCTGTCGGCGGCGTTGGCCCTGATCGCCGTGCAGCTCCTGGCCCACGGGATGACCCAGCCGTTGCGGGAGATGGCCCAGGCCGCAGTCGAGATGAGCCGGGGTGACTACCGCCGCCGGGTTACGACCTCGACGGGTGATGAGGTCGGGCAACTGGCCGACGCCTTCAACCGCATGGCGGGGGAACTGGCCGAGGTTGATCGCTCCCGCAAGGAGTTCGTGGCCAACGCATCGCATGAGCTGCGCACCCCGGTGGCCGCCCTCTCCAGCCAGGTCGAGAACCTGGTTGACCGGGTGACCGAGCCTGATCCGGAGACCCTGGCCACGATCATGGCCCAGGTCGACCACCTGGCCAAGTTGGTGGCTCAGCTACTCGATCTCAGTCGTCTGGAACAGGCTGCCGACAGTGATCGGGGTGATCTGGTGGCCGTCGGCCTGCTCCTCAAGCAGGTGGTGGAGGAGGCCCTGCTCATGCACCCGGGCTCGATCATCACCCTCACCACCATCGGGCCCCTGGGCGCCGTTGGCGACGAGATCCGCATCCACCAGTTGTTCACCAACATCATTGGGAACGCCCTGCGTTTCGCCCCGCTGGGCGATGAGGTGTTCGTCGAGGCCAGCAGCGTCGACGACGACATCGTGGTGGCGGTTCGTGATCAGGGGCCAGGCATCGCGCCCCAGGATCAGGTGCGGGTTTTTGAACGTTTCTGGCAGGCCGACGGCTCGGCGGTAACCGGTGGAGGTGGCGCCGGGCTGGGTCTGGCCATCTGCAAACTCATCGTCGATCGCCATCAAGGCTCGATCGAGATCACTTCCAATCAGCCCCACGGAGCGTGTGTAGCGGTGCGCCTCCCGGCCCGCCCCCCGGGCTGAAGTAGCAGACGTCGAATCAGTCGTCACGGAATCAGTTGACGCTGAACCACTAGCCCGGATGGAGCAACACGGTGAACACACGCGCCCAGGAACCCGGGCCGAGGTATCTGGGCCCTCCAAGACCGACCGGCGGGGCTCCGGACCGTCGCCCCCCTTGCCGCCGTTGGCGCCAACCTCGCCGTGGGTGACGGGAACCACGCTGGTCGCCGTCGCCGTCGCCGCCCTGCTCGTGCTGTTGGCGGCCGACGGCCTGGCCGTGGCCCAGCGCCGGCCCTGGCTCCGGGCGACCCAACCGGCAGCGGAGAACCTGTTGGTCCTGGTGCCCTGGTTGTACCAATCAGGTGCGGGGCTGCTGACGGCGGGCGACGGGCGCGAAGAAGCCAAGGCGACGGTGGCCAACTTCGACCGGTGGCCATCCGGTGGTCGCCCCTCGGAGATCAACCGCTGGCCCTGTGTTGAGCCGGGGACGCCGGCGTTCGGGTTCCTCGGCTGGAACCATGGCCGCCAGTCGGTTCCGTCGTGTCCAGCTTCCGGCTCATGACGTGGTCAAGTACTGTCCCAGACGTGGCCGTAGCGGCGGCCGACGACAAGGAGCGCAGTAGACGATGGCCGAACGCGATGCGATCACCGAGCGGGACGAGCGGGCCGAGCAGATCCGCACCGAGATGGGCGGGGCCGACAAGGTGGCCGCCATCCACGCCGAGGGCGGCAAGACCGTCCGCGACCACATCGAGGGCTTCCTCGACCCCGGCTCGTTCCGTGAGATCGGCACCTTCTCCCGCTCCCTGCGGGCCGCCGATCGGGCCACCACCCCCGGCGACGGCAAGATCGGAGGTCACGGCCTGGTCGATGGCCGCCCGGTGGCCGTCTTCGGCGACGACATCACCGTCAAACGCGGCTCCAGCTCGATCGTCGGCGGACGCAAGGAGCACCGGCTCTACGAGCGGGCCCTGGCCATGGGCACCCCCGTGGTGCACTTCGGCCAGACCGGTGGCGGTCGCATCCCCGACCTGATCGGCTCCGAGGGCATCTCCGAGGCGGGAGAGGTGTTCTTCATGGCCCGCCGCCGCCACGAGGTCCCCATGGCCACCGCCACCGTCGGCCAATCGTTCGGGGGCTCGTCGTTCCTGTCGGCCCTGTCGGATTTTGTGGTCATGACCCGGGGCTCGACCCTGGCCGTCACCTCCCCCAAGGTGTTCGAGATCGCCACCGGTGAGATCGTCTCGTTCGAGGAGGTCGGCGGGGTCGACGTGCACGCCCGCCTCACCGGCCAGATCGACCTGGGGGTCGACACCGACGAGGAGGCCCACGACGCCATCCGTCGTTGGCTCAGCTACCTGCCCTCCAACATCCACCAGCGTCCGCCCCGGGGTGAACCGGCAGGCGAGATCGGGCCCGATCCCGAACTGGCGAAGTTGGTGCCCACCCGCCGGACCCGGGGCTACGACATGCGCCGCCTGGTGGCCCGGCTGTGCGACGAGGATTCGGTGTTCGAACTACAACCCCACTACGCCCGCAACGTCAGCACCGGCCTGGCCCGCCTCGATGGCTGGCCGGTGGGGTTCATTGCCAACAATCCCATGTTCAACGCCGGCATCCTCGACCCCGAGGCCTGCCACAAGATCGTGCGCCTGGTCACCGTGTGCGACTCGTTCAACATCCCCCTCATCTGGCTGGTCGACGTGCCCGGCTTCATGGTCGGCAAGCGGGTGGAGCACGACCGCATGCTGCACTGGGGTATGCGCATGATGCAGGCCCTGCAGTTGGCCTCGACCCCAACGCTCACCGTGTGCATCCGCAAGGCCTTCGGGTTGGCGTGGCAGGCCATGAACGGGGCGGGCATGGTCAACAAGGGCCTGTACTGCTGGCCCGGGGCCGAGATTGGATTCATGGACCCCGACGTCGGCGTCAACGTGGCCTATGGCTCAAAACTCGACCGGATCGACGATCCCGACGAGCGGGAAGCGGAACGGCTCCGCCTGGTGGCCGAGGTCGGGGAGGCCACCTCGCCCTATGAGGCGGCAGGCACCATGAAGATCGACGAGATCATCGATCCGGCCGACACCCGCCGCATCCTGGCCGACGATCTCAACATGCTGTCCAACCGCCCCCTGCCCGCCCCCCACGAACGGGTCCTCGCTTCCTGGCCAACGTCGTAGGTCCCGGCTCGCCTTTCACTGTCGCACCCCGTCGTCATGAGGCCCGGTTCTCCCTGTCGAAGAGCTGGTTCTGGAGATTGTGATCGTCCATCTGCTCACTCGCCACCGGCCCGAACGGGGCATTGGGGTTGATGTAGGGCTTGATCTGTTCCCGAGTTGGTTGTTGCCCCGATGCAGGGTTCTTTGATGAGTACACGTTTCCCTCAACAACCCTCACCCAACTTCCCGGGCAAGCTTATGTGAGGTCGTTCCGCCTTTCTGTCAAGGGCCATCTGTTTCTGCCGCCGGTAGCCGATTCTGCTCGCTGGTTGAATATGTCGGCGTGGCGCCGATAGAGCCCGGATGGAAGACGATGTTCCCTACGAGTGGATCGTGAACTCGAACGCTCTGGGCGTCGCCTTTCTGGCCCGAGAGGACGACTTCCGCATCTCGTTCCTGTCGCGCCACGCCCGGCAGCGATTGGCCGATGGGTCACTCCTCGGCACCAGGCCTGATGAACTGTTGGGCGCTCCGGCCCGCACCTTCGCCGATATTCCTGAGCTGAGCCTCAGCCAGCTTCATGATGCCGCCAACTACCCGACCACCGTGGTCACCGTTGTCGGCACTCGTCATTTGGAGTTCGCCATCAGCCCCGTTACCTCGGGCGACGATCGCTACATCGGCGCCATGTTGACGTTCAAGGACGTCTCGTCGGAGATGGAACGGCTTGAATCGGCCAACTGCTTCAAGGAGCGGATGGGTTCGCACGTGGTGAGCGCCCGTTGCGAGGCCGACCGAACCGAGATGGTGGCCCAGGAGCTGAGCTCGGCGGTGCGGACCGTACAGGGCAACGGATCCGACATTTCCCGGCTGATCACCCACCTGACCAAGCTCAACGCCCAGACGAGGATGTTGTCGCTCAACGCCGCCATCGAATCGGCCAGGGCCGGAGAGGCGGGCCAGACGTTCCGGGCCATCGCCGACGAAGTGGGTGAACTGGCCGAGCGCACCAGGGCCGCCGCCGACGAAGTCGGATCGATCCTCAAAATGATCGACGAGGACGCCAATCATGCTTCCGGTTTCGCCACTTCGCTGATCGAACACGTCGACGCCCTGATCAGCACCCAACGGGCCATGGACCTCGAGGTCACCAAGCGGGCCTGACGTCTTTGAGGATCTCAATCACCAGATCATTGCTCTCGGACGAACTCGACCAGCAGGTCGTTGGACTCGGCCGCATTGGTCCGGTAAGGAGCGTGACTGGCGCCCGGCAGCACTTGGAGCTTCCCGTTTGTGGTGGCCTTCAGGTGCTCCATCTCCTCCCGGTCAACCACCGGGCGGTCGACCCCGCGGGAGCCACGGCGTCGAGTAGTTCCGATCGTTGGTGGTCGAAGTCCTCGCTTTCCCCGTGACCCGGCAGGTCGATGGCGAGGAAGTCGGCTTGTAGGCGACCAGCGCCGGTGGTCGGTTCAACTTGGTTGAATCAGCCGAGGCCGTCGCCGGTGATCTAGGCTCGGGGCGATGGCCGAGGCCAAACCCATGAAGTTGAGCGTTCCCGAGGCTCCGTCCCGACCGGGGGAGCAGCCTGACTTCTCCCGCCTGTACTTCCCTCCGGCCGGTGCCGTGCCCAAACTGGCCATCGACGCCGAGCCCGAGGCCACCCACCCCCTCACCACCACCATCATCCGCGTCCTCAACGACGATGGCACCCCCGTTGGCCCGTGGGCACCCGACATGAGCGACGAACTCAAGATCAGGGCCCTTCGCCACCTGATGGAGACCCGGGCCTTCGACGAACAGGCCCTGCTGCTGCAACGCCAGGGCAAGGCCGGTTTCGCCATCCAGTCCCGGGGGGAGGAGGCCATCGCCGTCGGCTCGGCCCTGGCCGTCGATGCCACCTCACCGGGCTACGGGCCGGGGCTCGACATGCACTTTCCGACCTACCGCCAGGAGGGCATCCTCATGGCCAACGGCGGGAACCTGCTGGAGATGACGTGCCAGCTGCTGTCCAACACCGGCGACCGACTCAAGGGGGCCCAACTCCCGAGCATGCACTCGGTGCCGGAGAAGGGCTTCTTCTCGGTGTCGGGCAATCTCGGCACCCAGATGATCCAGGCCGTTGGTTGGGCTATGGCCTCGGCCATTCAGGGCAAGCGCAACGTGGCCGTGGCCTGGACCGGTGAAGGGGCAACGGCCGAGAACGACTTCCACAGCGCCATGGTGTTCGCCTCGGTCTACCAGCCCCCCGTCATTCTCAACATCGTCAACAACCAGTGGGCCATCTCCAGCTTCCAGGGCATCGCCGGGGGCCAATCGGCCACCTTCGCCCAGCGGGGAACTGGTTTCGGCCTGCCGACCCTGCGCGCCGACGGCAACGACCTGCTGGCCGTCTACGCCGTGACCGAATGGGCCGTGGCCCGGGCCCGCGCCGGTTACGGCCCGACCCTGATCGAGTGGGTCACCTACCGGGTGGGCAGCCACTCGTCATCGGACGACCCCAGCCGTTACCGCTCATCCGACGCTCCCCCCAACTGGCCCCTGGGCGACCCCATCGTCCGCCTCATCAACCACTTGGT
>Ga0316192_10000516_pt1 | contig 28596 bp, 22 predicted proteins | sample MerIslwburrow_MG_FD_204931 | JGI IMG/M metagenome (GOLD analysis project Ga0316192, IMG submission 204931) | Coastal sediment microbial communities from Maine, United States - Merrow Island worm burrow | ecosystem: Environmental > Aquatic > Marine > Coastal > Sediment | place: USA: Maine...
GATCATTGATATGGGTGGAAAATGGCGTCGCCTTACGCTTTTTAACGCCTTGGAAGAAATAGGTGGCATCGATCGGCAACTTTTAAATGATAAAGAGGGCTTGCTTGATTTTGCATCGCGTAAGGGAGTCAAGGTGACCAAAGCCGGTCGGCTGGGCAAAGTGATCACCAAACTGTTCGATGCCCTGGTTGAACCGGAGCTGATTCAACCCACCTTTATCACCGGCTACCCGGCCGAGGTTTCTCCCCTGTCCCGCCGCAACGATCAGGAACCTGATCTTACCGAGCGATTTGAGCTTTTTATTGCCGGGCGTGAGATTGCCAATGGATTTTCGGAACTTAATGATCCGGTTGACCAGCATCAGCGTTTTGTCCAGCAGGTTCAAGGGCGCGACGCCGGCGATGAGGAAGCGCACCGAATGGATGACGATTATATCGAGGCACTGGAGTATGGGATGCCCCCTACGGCTGGTGAAGGTATCGGCATCGATAGACTGGTCATGCTGCTTACCGATGCACCTTCCATCCGGGAAGTAATTCTTTTTCCACATATGAAGCGCGTAAAGGGCAACGAGCAGGAATTATAGGCCATGGAGCAGTGGGCAGAGAGCGTAGAGCAGGGTGTTGCAAGCACGCTGATAATTTACATATTACCAGGTGTCAGGTTTCAGTATCTAACATCTCCCTTCTCTGACGCCTGACACCAGACACCTGAAACCATCATCTCCAGACAGCATGTTGTCAGAAAAAGCCCGATAAGGGCCAAATTCCAATAACCAGTAACAAAATAATTATCCCATGGGATTCGAGTTGTTTATCGGCCGTCGGTACTTAAGGGCCAAACAAAAGCAGGCATTTATTTCATTGATCACCATTCTTTCGATTGCCGGCGTGGCGGTGGGTGTGATGGCATTGATCGTGGTTATCGCGGTGATGACCGGCTTTGAAGCGGATCTTAAAAGCCGCATTTTGGGAGGGCAGCCACAGGTGATGCTCAGGCGTCATGAAGGCATGTTTACCGCCTATCGTCAGGTGCTCGAAGAAGTGGAAAAGACTGAAGGCGTCGAAGCCGCCACGCCCTTTATCCTCCTGCAGATCATGCTGAGAGCTAAACATGGTGCATCCGGCGCCGTATTGCGCGGAATTGACCCTGAATCCGCCGGCCGGGTGATGAAAACACTTCATAAGGTAAATTTGCCCGATGCGACATCTGCAACTTCTTCATCGGACGCGGTACCCAACATCCCTGGTATCGTCTTAGGCCGTGAGCTGGCCAGAAATCTTAGGGTTATTGAAGGAGATGTGATCTATTTGATATCTCCGGGGGGCATCTTATCGCCCATCGGGCATCTACCGACAACAAAGCAGTTTATGGTAACCGGGTTTTTCGAGTCCGGCATGTATGAGTATGACCAGACCTTTGCCTATATCAATATCAAAGATGCCCAGAAAATTCTGCGTATGGGGGATGCGGTCAACGGACTTGATATTCGGGTGACCGACATTTACGAAGCGAGAAATGTGGCACAAAGGATCGTTACTAAACTGGGACGTCCATACTGGGCTCAGGATTGGATGCAGATGAACCGCAATCTTTTCAAAGCGTTGAAGCTAGAAAGGCGGGTTATGTTCATCATTTTGGTACTCATCATACTGGTGGCGGCATTTAACATCGCCAGCAGTCTTATCATGATGGTCATGGGAAAAACCAGAGATATCGCAATTTTAAAAGCCATGGGTGCCACCGAGCGCAGCATCAGAAAGATATTTGTTTTTAACGGCATGGTCATAGGGTCCCTCGGTACCATCTTGGGGTTATGTCTGGGACTGGCAGTCTGTGAGGTGCTCAAACGCTATGATATCCACGAGCTGACCGGAGATATTTATTATTTTACAACGACCTTGCCGGTGAAGCTTGAATTTACAGATGTTGTATCCATCATTGCAGCCGCCTTGCTGATATGTTTTTTTGCTACCCTGTATCCGGCACGACAGGCAGCCAAACTGAGACCCGTTGAAGCCATCCGGTACGGTTGATACCGGCTTACTCTGGAAAACGATGCAACCTGAGAATAAAGATAACGGTTCAGGCATTTTGACCGATTTAATAACCGTTCGAAATTTATGCAAAAGTTTTACGAACGGAGGTGCCCGTATTGACATCTTAAAAAATCTCAATTTCGAATTGGCGGCCGGTGAATCCGTTGCCATCGTGGGGGCTTCCGGTATCGGTAAGTCGACCCTGCTTCATATCCTGGGCACTCTGGATCGACCGGACAGTGGTCAATTGCTTTTTAAGGGAGAAGATGTCTTCCTATATGACGATGTGGCCTTGGCCAGCTTTCGCAACCAATCGGTGGGATTTGTTTTTCAATTCCATCACCTTCTGCCCGAATTTAATGCCGTTGAAAATACGATGATGCCGGCACTGATCGGCGGTGCGAGCAAGCGCCATGCCATCCAGACTGCCGAGGATTTGCTTGTCAGGGTTGGACTAAAGGACAGATTATTTTATCGGGTGGGAAAATTATCCGGCGGGGAGCAGCAGCGTGTCGCCCTGGCAAGGGCGCTGGTGCTAAAACCTGCCGTGCTGCTGGCCGATGAACCTACGGGTAACCTGGATGAAGCCAACAGTGAGCACATTCACTCTCTGCTGTTAGAATTAAACCGGGAATTTTCAATGACACTGGTTGTGGTCACCCATAATTCGCAACTTGCCTCTTTTATGTCCCGCTGCGTAACGATTACTGATGGCAAACTGACAGGCATTCCATGACCGTCATCCGGCAGGCAATCAATCTCAATTTTAGAACGTCTTTCGAAAGTCGGATGGCAATGTGTAGAGACCAAAAAGGCTATTTTTAAACTCCCGCTAACGGGTTGTATGGATCATTTCAAGGACGTCCCAATTGAGCAGCAGTTTTATAAGGATTTTATGATCTTTCGTACATGTCTGATCCTTTTTATGTTCCTATGCCTTTTGACTGAGATTGCCCTTGCCCAGCAACCCGTCAGCGTTGTTATCATGCCTTTTGAAACACATGCCCAGGATGATTTATCTTATTTGCAGACCCAAATTCCGCAGGCCATTAAAAACCTGCTTGACCAGGAAGGGGCTGATGTACTTATTTATGAAACTATGTCCATTTCTTCCTGGAAAAAGCTCGCTGGAAGTCGGGCTGATATTCGAAACATCGGCGCTCAAACCGGAGCCGATTATGTTGTTTGGGGGAGTCTGACCCTGTTCGGCCAAAATTTCAGCCTGGACGTAAAATTACTCGCATCTGAAGATGGTGAAGAACCAGATACATTTACGGTGGAAGGAGAAGGCGTTGAGAACTTGTCCGCTTCCGTGAATAAATTGGTTCAGGAGCTTGCTTTAAAGCTCTTTAAGCGGCAGAAAATGGTGCAAATCCTTATAAAGGGTAATAATCGCATAGAAGAGGATGCCATTCGAAGGATTATCAAGATTAAAGAGGGAGACTTATACAATTTAAAAGATATAACCGACGAGTTAAAAGCCATCTATAAGATGGGCTACTTTGACGACATCCGGGTAGAAGCTCAAAACGTTGAGGGAGGTAAATCGATTACCTTCAGGATAACGGAAAAACCCACCGTACGGAATATTCTCGTAAAAGGCAACAGCCGGGTGTATGACGATGATGATATCAAGGAAGTCCTCACAATCCGAAAGGGATCCATTCTCAATAGCAATATCATCCAAAGTGATATGCGGCGAATTGAAGAGCTTTACAAAGAGAAAAATTACCACAATGTCAACGTCAGTATCAACGTATTCGCACTTGAGGATTCTCAGGCTGATATTGAATACAACATTGAAGAGGGCAAGAAATTTCAAATCAGCAAGATTAACTTTGTGGGGAACAGTGCCATTTCCACCTCAAAACTGAAAGGTTTGATGGGAACATCGGAAAAAGGGATTCTTTCATGGCTGACCAGTGCCGGAGATCTCAATCAGGAAAATTTAAATCAGGATCAGGCAAGACTGACTGCTTTTTATCACAATAACGGTTATGTCCAGGCCCGGGTCGGAGAACCGGAAGTAAAATTCGAAGAGGAAGGGATTGTCATCACGATTCGCATTGATGAGGGCCCCCAGTTTAAAGTCGGTGAGGTGACCATTGCCGGGGACTTAATTATCCCCCAGGAGCAGCTGCTGGGAAAGATTAAGATTACCGAGGAAGAATATTACGACCGCGAGATGTTGCGCCTTGATGTCATCACGTTGACGGATATTTATGCGGATGAAGGTTATGCATATGCGGATATTTCACCACGAATCGACCAGGACACCGAGAAATTGGTTGTCAATATTATTTTTGATATAGACAAGGGTAAGCAGGTTTATTTTGAAGAAATCACCATCAGTGGTAACACCAAAACTCGCGACAAGGTGATTCGTCGGCAATTAAAAGTATATGAGCAGGAGCTTTACGGTGGCCAACGTTTGAAACGCAGCGTACAAAATTTATATCGACTGGATTTTTTTGAAGATATCAAAGTAAATACCACCAAAGGCAGTGGCGATGACAAAATGCGGCTGCGCCTGGATGTTGTTGAAAAAAACACGGGGGCGTTTAGCTTCGGCGCCGGTTTCGGGAACGTTGAAAACTTTTTTCTGACCGCCTCTGTTGCTGAAAGAAACCTGTTTGGACGTTCTCAGACGCTCTCGCTCAAAGGACAGCTGGGGAATAAGACGACCAAGTTCACCTTGAGTTTTACAGAGCCATGGTTGTTTGATATTCCTTTATCCGCCGGGGCAGATCTCTACAACTGGAACTATAGTTTTAGCGATTACGATAAAGACAGTATCGGTGGAAATCTGCGTCTCGGATATCCCATAATCGATTATACCCGAGGATATCTTTCCTATAACTATGATGTTGCGAATGTAGGAAATGTGAGTAGCGACGCTGCCGACTCCATCAAAAGGAATAAAGGGGAAAATACTAAAAGCAGTGTTAGCACGCGAATAAGATACGATTCCAGAGATCAGCTTTTTCACCCGACCAAAGGATCCGCCCATGATGCAAATTTTGAATTCGCCGGACTGGGCGGTAATGTTGGTTTTACCAAATACACCGCTGAAACCAGCTGGTATTACCCTCTGATTTGGCGATTAATCGGTGTGTTGCATTCCAAAGCCGGTTATGTCAAGAAACTGAAGGGTAAAACACTGCCGGACTATGATCTATTTTACATGGTCGGCATCGATGCATTGAGGGGATTTGAGCGCGATGACCTGAGTCCGCGGGATAATAAAGGTGCCGAAGTCGGCGGCAATAAATTTGCACAGTTCAATGCCGAAATTCGATTTCCGCTGTTGGAAGAGGCCGGCCTCTACGGGGTGGGATTCTTTGACACCGGCAATATTAAAAAAGAGGGTGACGCGCTCAAGCTGGACGACTTGCGAGAAAGCGCCGGTCTTGGAATCCGCTGGCAATCACCCATGGGGCCGATCCGACTCGAGTACGGATGGATCCTCGATCGGAAATCCACGGACCACGGTCCCGGGGGGTGGGAATTTTCGATGGCGACCTCATATTAGAGGGAAACGGTCGTCGGAGGCGTTATAGGACCGTCTATCGTAAAAATTGCGATAGGTTTGCGACGCCGATTTTAATTGACGTGCAATTTTTCTAAAAATAAGATATAGGGCGTTAGACCTTTATCTGGTCTTACCTGGAAATGCCAGATCATTGGGATAATCTTGACAACTATGACCGCCACACAGTTGGCTATCTGGTAAGCGCAATGAAGATTATTGAACAATAAAGGGGGATACCATGAGATTAATTAAACCCGTTTGGGTCATATCGATTATTATTATTTTTTTCGTCAGTCATCATGTTTTTGCCGCCGATGTCGCCAAGATCGGGGTTATCGATTTGCAAAAAATTCTTGAAACTTCCGCCATCGGAAAGTTTGTTCAGTCTGAGCTTAAAAAACAGAAAGATACAATGGAGGCAGACCTAAAGAAAAAAGGTGCCGAAATTGAAAATATTCAAAAACGTCTCGAACGTGAGTCCATGGTGATGGGCAAGGAGAAACGTGAAGAAAAAGAACGAGAATCTCGTATTAAGATTAATGATTTCAAATCCCTTCAAAAAAAATACCGATCGGATCTACAAAAGCTTGAAGGAAAATTAATGAACGAGCTAAAAGGCGATATCGATGAGATTGTAAATGAAATGGGGAAAAAGGAAGGGTATCTTCTTATTATCAATAAACTTGGGGTCGAGTACTCGCCCAACTCCATTGACGTAACGGATAACGTCATCGGAAAACTCAACAAGAAGTTTACCAAAAAGAAAAAAAAATAACGTGACGATCATGCAGGTGCCCCTATCCAAAATTGCAAAGCTGGTGCAGGGTCGAGTCATCGGCGATTCAGATAGAATGATCAGCGACGCGACCCCCTTTGAACAGGCGGGCTCAAATGACATTACCGTGGCCGGCAGCGCCAAATTCATGAAAAAAATGGCAGACTGCAATGCCGCGGCTGTCCTTGTTTCGAAGGATACCAGCGATAAGGGCCACAACCTCGTTCAGGTTGACAATCCCCTGGTTGCCTTTGCAAAGGTGGTGCAGTATTTTCATCCGCCACCACAACCACGGAGGGGGGTACACCCCGATTCAGTTATCGGAAAAGACTTTAAATGCGGTCAAAATGTTACCATCGATCCCATGGTGAGCATTGGTGATCAAGTGACTATCGGCGATCAAGTCTGGCTTCATCCGGGAGTTGTCATCGGCAACCATGTGACTATCGGCGATGATGTCACCATATACCCTAATGTGACCATCCTGGAGCGCTGCACCGTCGGCGACCGGGTGATCATTCATTCCGGTTCAGTTATTGGTAGTGACGGCTTTGGTTTTGCTCCCGACGGCAAATGCTATCACAAAATTCCTCATACGGGCATCGTTCAAATCGATGATGATGTTGAAATCGGGGCCAATAATACCGTTGACAGGGCCACCTTCGGAAAAACCCATATCGGCCGGGGGGTTAAGACCGACAACCTAGTACATGTCGCCCACAATGTTATTGTCGGCGAGAACACCGTCCTGGTTGCCCAGGTCGGCATCTCCGGCAGCGTGACCATCGGTAAAAACGCCATTCTGGCAGGACAAGCTGGCGTTGCCGGGCACTTGACCATCGGGGATGGTGCCATTGTCGGTCCCCAGACCGGTGTCGGAAAATCGGTGCCCGACGGCAAGATTGTATCTTCCGGAATACCGGAAATGCCCCATAGATTATGGCTTCGTGTCCAGCGTTTTATTCCGAAATTGCCGGAATTCAGCAAGCGGATAGCGGGGTTGGAAAAACGCTTGAAGATGCTTGAGCAGAAAATGGATTGAAAAATGGAATCGAACTACGATATTCAGGGCATAATGGAATTGTTGGCGCACCGCTATCCGTTTTTGCTGATTGATCGTGTCATAGAGGTTGTTCCCGGTGACAAGATAACGGCGTTGAAAAATGTCACGATCAACGAGCCTTTTTTCCAGGGACACTTTCCGGGCAGACCGATTATGCCGGGTGTGCTCATCGTAGAAGCCATGGCACAGGCAGGTGGAATCCTGGCCTATTTGACCGGATCCGTCGAACAACGCAATAGTCTCATTTATTTTATGGGGATGGATAAAGTCCGATTTCGCAAACCGGTTGTACCCGGTGATCAGATCATATTCGATGCCAAAATTATTAAATTCCGATCAAAGGCCGCCAAAATGTCAGGAACTGCAACCGTCGATAACCAAATGGTTGCACGTGCTGAATTGATGGCTTCATTTGAAGGGCGTAAATGATACATCCAACAGCCATTGTAGATTCGAAAGCAGAAATCGATATCAACGTAGATATCGGACCATACTCCGTCGTTGCGAACCATGTTTCGATAGGTTCGGGGACGGTCATTGGTCCCCATGTTATTGTAGACCCCTATGTATCAATTGGACCGGATTGCCATATTTTTCAGTATGCATCGGTTGGGGCCGAGCCCCAGGCCATCAAATTCAAAGGTGAGAAAACCTATGTTAAAATCGGGCGCGGTACCGTGATTCGTGAGTTTACAACCATCAATCGGGGGACTGAGTTCGGCAGTGGGGTGACTGAAATCGGTGAAGAGAATCTGCTTATGGCCTATAGCCATGTGGCCCATGACTGTCGGACGGGCCGCAAAGTGATTCTTGCCAACAATGCGACCCTTGCCGGTCACATCGACATCGGGGATTATGCAACCGTGGGGGGATTGGTGGCCATTCACCAGTTTGTTCGAATCGGAGAATACGCCTATATTGGTGGAAAATCGGGGGTGCCCAAAGACATTCCTCCATATGTGATTGCGGCCGGTGATCGGGCAAGACTCTACGGCCCTAATCGGATTGGACTCAAGCGTCACGGATTTCCCGAGTCCACTGTATGTGCTTTGAAAAAAGTTTACCGGATATTCTTCCGCATCGGGATCACAGTCAATGAAGCCATTCAAAGAGCCGAGGCCGAAGTGGATCATTTGCCGGAAGTGGTTAATTTTATAAATTTTATTAAATCTTCCCGACGGGGAATCACCCGGTGAGCTGAAGATTTCCCCGCTTACGCTTCGCTTCAGACGGGATCGTAGACAGGTTTCAGGACTTAAAGATTCGCTTTCCTGATACTTTATTTAAACTCCGCAAGGCCTAAGATTCTTTTTCGACCAAACTGGCCGTTTCGGCGTCCAACAACTGGACTGACACCTGAACACTGATACCCCTGGCCCAGACCTAACTTTTTATGAAGCTGGAAGATAGACTATTATTAAGAACTCCTACAGCGAACAGTAAAAATCTGTTATGTCGCACCAAGGCGGGCTGACACCTATGATAGGGGGCACCGATCCCCCTTTTTTTTTAATTCAAAACTGGAACTGACCTCTTATGAAGAAAATCCGCGTGGGGGTGATCGGGGTGGGCTATCTGGGCAAATTTCATGCTGAGAAGTATTCCCGCATGAAGGACGCACAGCTGGTCGCGGTAGTTGATATTGTTAAGTCCCGGGCAGAGAATGTCGCCGCCTCCTTGGGAACACGCGCCTTGAGCGATTATCGGGATTTGCTCGGAAATGTTGATGCCGTCAGTGTCGTGGTACCGACAGAGGCGCATTATTCCGTGGGCGCGGCATTTCTCAATCACGATGTGGACGTGCTAATTGAAAAACCCATGACGACCAGTCTCGAACAGGCTGATGAATTGATCGAAATTGCGGAATCAAAGCGTCGGATTTTGCAGATCGGACACCTGGAGCGATTTAATCCGGTCGTGATAGCGCTCAAAGATATTGTTCATAACCCGATGTTTATTGAAGCTCACCGGCTGAGTATATTTAAAGACCGCAGCACCGATGTCAGCGTGGTGCTCGATCTTATGATCCATGATATTGATATTATTATGAACGTGGTCAAATCCGAGATCAAGAGTATCCACGCCGCGGGGGTTCCGGTTATTTGTGAGCATGCCGATATCGCCAATGTGCGGATGGAATTTGAAAGCGGATGTGTGGCCAACGTGACCGCCAGTCGGATATCAATCAAGGACCAAAGAAAAATCAGATTGTTCCAGAAAGATACGTATTTATCCGTGGATTTTGCCGGTCGCGAGATCACTGTCATTCGACGGGACGAAAAGCATACCGGCGGTGTGATACCCGGAATGGATATTCGGCAGCTTTCAATCTCCAAAGCAGATGTCTTGGAAGACGAACTGGCCTCATTCATAGAAGCCGTCTGCACCCGCAAAACCCCGGTGGTTTCAGGCTATGAAGGACGAAAAGCCCTGGTAGTCGCCTTGAGTATAATGGATCAAATTAATGCAGCCATTCGGCGATTCGGGAACCCTATGCCGTCGCAACGGGAATAATACAGATGAATCCGGGTGGGAGCCAATTCTGTGTGACAATTTTAGCCGGTGAGGCGTCCGGCGATCAGCACGGTGCCAAACTGGTATCGGCCATGCAAAAAAAAACTCCCTCACTGTTTTTCTGCGGCATGGGCGGAGATGCTCTCAGGCGTGCCGGTGTGCGCATTGTGGTGGAAGCCTCCGAGCTGACAGTTGTGGGAATCACGGAAGTATTTGTCAAAATTCCTGCGATTTTAAAGGGCATGGCAAAGATCAAAAAACTGTTAATAAGCTTAAAACCCGATCTTCTCATCCTCATTGATTTCCCGGATTTTAACCTTCATATCGCCGCTGTTGCCAAAAAACTCGACATACCTGTCTTGTACTATATCAGCCCGCAGATATGGGCATGGCGCCAGGGTCGGGTCAAACGCATCAGTCAGCTCGTTGATCACATGGCCGTGATCTTGCCCTTTGAGAAGCGATTTTACAAAGAACACAATGTCCCGGTAACCTTCGTTGGTCACCCCTTGCTGGACGCAAATCTGCCTGCAGCCGTCCCGGATTTGAACGCCGGCCCCAATGTCCCGACGGTTATCGGCCTGGTACCGGGATCTCGTGACATTGAAATTATCCGCCATCTTCCTGTCATGCTGGATTCCGCCGATATCTTAACGAAAAGACTGGAACAGGTGACTTTTATCATCTCCCATGCTCCTTCCGTTGAGCGCAAGCGAATCCAAGCAGTGATCGAGGGGCATCATTTGCGAGCGAAGATTGAAGTGATTTCAGATGGTGTGGAAAAGGTGTTCGAACGCTGTGATGCGATTGTGGCGGCATCCGGTACCGTGACGCTTCAGGCTGCAATTTACGGCATCCCCATGGTCATTATTTATAAAGTATCCCCGGTCAGTGCCTGGCTAGCCAAGGCATTGATCCGGCTACCCAATGTCGGCCTGGTAAATCTGGTAGCCGGCCGGGAACTTGTCCCGGAATTGTTACAGGAAAATGCCACTGGGGATAATATTGCCCAGGCGATCCAGAACTTGCTGAAGGATGAGGAAAAAATCACTCATTTAAAGCATCAGTTGATCGCCCTGCGGGATATGCTGGGGGGCGGCGGAGCATCGGAACGAGTAGCGGACCTTGCGCTGGAGATGCTGACTCGATAAATGGGTTAAAAATGAATAGGATCGCACTACCGAAACTGACCGGACGACATAAAGAATTGCTGATTCTAATCAAAGACAGCGGGCTCAAACTTGCATTTGCAGCCGTTTGCTCCGCCGTCGTGGCGGCCATGACGGCAACCTCCGCCTATTTGGTAAAACCGGCGGTAGAAAAAATATTTGAGCAAAAAGACACCCAGATGCTGATGCTGATACCCCTCCTTGTTATTGCGGTGTTTCTCATCAAAGGTATCGCAGCCTATGGATCATCTTATCTTTTAAACCTTATTGGCCAGAACGTTATCATGCGCCTGCGAAATCGGCTTTACGATCATATTCAGGATCTGCCATTGGCATTTTTTCAACGGGAAAAAACCGGTGATTTAATGTCCCGTATAACCAACGACGTTGCCGTTATCTCGTCCATGTTTACCTCTGCTATTACCGGCTCCATAAGGGATTTTTTTACGATCATCGGGTTGTTGTCCGTGACTTTCTACCTGATCCCTAAACTGGCAATTTACGCATTTGTTGTCCTACCGATTGCCGCAATTCCCATCTTTCATTTCGGACGTAAAGTTCGGCGGGTGCGATTAGGGGCCCAGGAGGCCCTGGCGGATATGAGCGCTTTTCTGCACGAAACCCTCTTGGGTACCAAAATCGTGAAAGCTTTCGGCATGGAAGATTACGAAAAAAAGCGCTTTGCGGGAAAATCACGAAAAATTTTCAGGCTGGAAATGAAGGAAGCCCGCGTAAGAGCGATGACCTCACCGATTATGGAACTATTGGGCGGTGTTGGAGTCGCATTCATTATCTGGTACGGCGGCAAGGATGTTATTGCTGGAACATACTCGTTTGGCACCTTTATGTCGTTTTTGACGGCAGTTGGATTCCTGTATCAGCCTCTTAAAAAATTAAGTAAACTGAATAATTCCATCCAACGAGGTCTGGCCGCCACTGAGCGCATTTTTGATATTCTGGAGCGAAAATCCGACATTATTGAAGCATCGTCACCCATTCCAATCGCTCCAGGACCCCACTATATTGTGTTCAATAAGGTCTCTTTTAAATATGACACCACCATGGTGCTCCAAGACATCAATCTGACTGTTAAATCCGGCGAAATTGTCGCGCTGGTCGGCACGAGTGGTGGCGGCAAGACGTCACTGGTAAACCTCATTCCCCGTTTTTATGATGTCACAGAAGGCGCCGTTTTAATCGACGATGTCGATATCCGAAACGTATCGATTAGCGCCTTGCGACGGCAGATCGCTGTCGTGACGCAAGAACCCATTTTGTTTAATGATAGCGTGCACAACAATATTGTCTATGGTTGTCAGGATGCCAGCCAACAGCAGATCATCCAGGCCGCCAAGGATGCCTATGCCTATGATTTTATTTCTAGCTTTCCCGACGGCTTCAACACGTCTATCGGAGAGCTTGGCGGAAGGCTTTCCGGCGGGCAGAAACAGCGTATCTGCATTGCGCGGGCCCTTTTAAAGAACGCGCCGATATTGATCCTTGATGAAGCGACGTCGTCACTTGACTCAGAGTCGGAAACGTTGGTTCAAAAAGCGCTGGGAAATTTAATGCAAGGTCGCACAACTTTTATCATTGCCCACCGGTTATCTACCATCGGATACGCACACCGCATCCTGGTCATCGCGGATGGTCGAATTGTGGAAAAAGGCATGCACGAACAACTACTCGACCGCCGCGGGGAGTACTATAAACTATACCGGATGCAGTTCGCCGACAACCACCTGATGGATAGCCAGCCGGAAGCCGATGGTCTTGGACGCCTTTAGCACTTAATCGATACGCTATGCAAAAAGTTCAGAACAGATGATTCTACCATGCCACCGTGGCTGGTTGTCGAATCTAAGAATGATGGACTGGTCAACTGAAGGATGAATAAAGATTCTGTGAACGTTTACCGGTATATTAAGCAACATGTTGAAGCCTCCATGACCGGGGAAGGCAAAACCCCTTTCTTATCCCTGGCCTCGGTGCTTTACACGATTTCTTTATTTTATGGTTTCGGGCAAAAGCTTAGAGAATTCTCGTATCGGCAACGCCTATTACCATCCCACCAACTGCCATGTAAGGTAATCTGTATCGGCAATCTAACAGTGGGAGGTACCGGTAAGACCCCGATGACGATGCATGTGGCCCAGGAGATTAAGCGCTTGGGCTACAATACTGCGATCGTCAGCCGGGGTTACCGTGGCGGCGCTGAAGGCCGCGGCGGTATTGTCAGCGACGGCCAATCGATTCATATGGGACCAGAGCAGGCCGGTGACGAACCCTTTATGATTGCCCACAGTCTCAGAGGAATACCGGTAATTGTCGGCAAAAACCGATATGCAGCCGGTATGCTGGCGGTAAACAAATTTCAATCGGATGTCATTGTGCTCGATGACGGTTTTCAGCATTTAAGGCTGAAAAGAGATATAGATCTGGTCCTTTTGAATGGCATGCATCCGTTCGGCAATAGTCATCTGCTGCCCAGGGGAACTTTAAGAGAACCGATTTCATCGCTGGAACGCGGAAGCGCCTGTATCCTGACCCGCTGCCGGACCGGCAGAAATGATACTGCGAGGCCTTTGATAGAATTGCTAAAAAAGTTTTTGCCTCACCATCGGATATTTACATCGTTCCACGTTCCCGAATTTTATGCGGTCAAAAGCGGAGGACCAATCCCAAATAATGGCACGATCAACCAAAATTCTCGGTTGGAACTCGGCAGCTTGACCGAAGAACCGATCCTGGGCTTCTCCGGTATTGCTCGCAACGCTGATTTTCAAAATACGGTATTAGATCAAGGGCTCAACGCCAAAGGCTTTCTAGAATTTCCAGATCATTATCGCTATACGACCGATGATTTAAATTATATTCAGTCAAAATCAGAAGATGCCGAGGCCCGCTATCTGATAACCACGGAAAAGGACTTAGTTCGGCTATCCCCCCAGAATCCCTTTCCCTTAACGCTTATCGTCGTTGGTGTGAAGGTCTCTTTTGGAGACCAGCAAGAGGAATTTTTGTCTTTTTTAAGAAATCAGTTATGTTCCCACGATCGTCATCCAGAAAAATTCTAATCCTATTCGTGCTAACGCTTTACTTTTTGCTGATCGGCCACAAACTGCTGCGGCTGGGGATACACGGCGATGGTGTCGAATATGCCACTGTCGCCAGAAACATGGCGGACGGTCTGGGAACCTTCTGGAAACCCTACCTGGATGATACCATCCATCCGGTGTTCCATGAACACCCGCCCTTGGTGTTCTGGATTCAGTCTCATTTTTTCAGGCTTTTTGGTGATGGGCCTTATTTTGAAGCCTTTTACGGATTTTTTATCGGCTTGGTCATACTCGGCTGTATGGCATGGTTCTGGCGGCGCGCTCGGCAAGATTTTCAGCTGCCGGCGATCGGCAACTGGTGGCCGATGCTGCTGCTGGTGCCGCTGCCGATATTTACCTATATGATGCAGATAAACCGTATCACCAGTACCTATACGATACTGGCGATTTTGCCCACCTATGCTGCCTATCGCAGCGTGGTTGGCCATCAGCATACGATCCTTTTCAGCCTGTTGTCCGGCGTATTAATTTATCTTGGATTTATCGCCAAGGGTCCGGTGGCCTTTTTTACCTTTGCTGTTCCGGCCTTGGGTTGGCTGGTGTTGAAATCAAAGCCTTCAAAGGCTGCCATCAGCACCATTTTAGCGCTTTTGGTCTTTGCAATTATTTTCGGAGCGACCTTATATCTGTTCCCTGACAGCGTGGATTTCTGGAGAGATTTTTGGAAGCATCAGGTCATGGCCAGCCTGAGAAACGAACGTGGGGCCAGCGACAACCACTGGTATCTGGTTGAACGCTGGGGTGCAGAAATGGCGGTTCCGATTTTCGTTGCCGGCCTCTTTATGGCACTGACCCGCGTATCTTTTCGTCAAATTCGATTTAACCGGCAAGCCCTGTTTTTTTTGCTCATTGGACTGGCCAGCAGTCTGCCGTTTTTATTCAGCACCCGTCAGCACACCCGCTATATTTTCCAGTCCTATCCGTTTTATGTCCTGGGCCTAGCCTTTATTTCAGATCGGATTGCCGACAGAATGGAAGGGATATTAAAAAATAAGCGCACGGTTCGAATCGGGGTCGTTGTGACCGCTGTGGTCTTTTTTACGGCCGCATTCACCAGTATGCTTTATAAAAAGGATGAAAATAAAAAACGAAAACCATTTTACAGGGATATCTACCTTCAAAATATTAAGCTGCCTGAACGGATCACGATCTCGGCCTGTCCGGCAGACATGATATATGACGACTGGCTATTTGCGGATATGATGCGGTTTTACAGAGTCAGTTTAACCGCTGCAATGGGAAACGAATATCTCCTCATCGCCAAAGACAGCGGATGCGAGGTGCCCGAAGGCTATCAAAAAATCCATCGACAACCGACACTCAAATACATCCTCTACCAAAAGTCACCACCTTAACTTCCGGATGATCCCAGAAGACCGTCAGGGGCTTAAGAGAAAATCTGCTTTGACAATCCACTGTGCCTTCGTTGAACGGTTGCTCGTCGTCATCGCTCGCCGCATATTTCCTTATATTGGGCAGTCGCTGACGCGATATATGAATCTGCGGGTGAAACCCAATGAATCGAATCGGCCGGGATTTAGTTCGATCACCGGTTATCTTACCGGCAAACCCGCCCAGGCACGGATTTTTCGGGCCAGCCGACGCATTTCAGTCTGCGCGATGACCGGATACACGCAGATTTCCAGAATGGAAGCCTCCATTCTTACATTTTGGCTCTTTTGGTGTTTTTCAGATGGCTGGAACAGCCTGAGGGCAGTGCAATCGTACATATCAGAAGTTTTTGAGTCAAAACCATTTTTCAAAAGATAGTGGCGCAGGTCATCGCGTTTTTCAGATTCTACCCTCAGAGGGTAGTAGACAAAGATGTGATCTCCTTGCACCGTGTCCGGTGCCCCGATGCCCGGCACCTCACCTAATTCCTCTGTCAGTATGCGGGCATTGCGCCGGGCGCCTTCATTAAAGGTGTCGATATGATTTAGCTGAAGCAATCCCACGGCTGCCTGAAGATTATTCATCCGACTGATGCGCGGGTTCGAATTTTTAAACGCTTCGAGCAATTCATCACCGCCGACGGAATCCATTAGCGGCTGTCCCATCAACAGCCTCAGGCGCAATGCCGGGTACACCGTTATGCCGAAAATAAAAGGCCGGGTCAGCAGCCATTTGAACCAAACCGAAAACGCATCTTTCGTGAGGGCATCCCTTGACGGTACAGGGGCCTGAGACAGTATTTGGCGGGCTTTTTGAGCTATATCATCATCCGAAGTGGCGATCGCCCCCCCGCCGAAACAGGGCATGTTTTTACCCTCGGCAAAGCTGAATACGCCGATGTCCCCAAAAGTACCGACCTGCCGACCGTCGACCCTGACGCCACAGGCATGGGCGCAATCTTCCAGAAGATGGATATTTCGTTGATGTGCCATATCTGCGATTTCGCGGATGGCACATGGCTGGCCGAAAAGATGGGTCGCCAGGATAGCACCGGTGTTGTCGGTGATTTTCGGCTCAATGTGCTCAGGGCCCGAATTGTACGACTTCGGGTCAACATCGCAAAATACTGGTTGATAACCGAGCAGTTTCGCCACTAAAGGGATTACCGGAAATGTAAACACTGGGAAGATGATCTCTGCGCCTTTTTTCAGTCCCAAGGCTTGCAGTGCCAGCTGAAACGCCGAACGGCCGGAAGACGTCCCCAGTGCATGGGAAGCACCTATCCAGTGTGCGAATTCCTTATGGAATTTTTCAATGGTCGCTTCCTGCCGGTTTCCGCCTAAAATGGAACGAATCAGGGTTAAAAAACTTCCCGGCGGAAGATTCACGCATCTTCTTGGTACGGAACCGATTATCGCCATGCGGTAAATTTCCTTTTATATTATTGATGAATGACTAGTTTTCTATAAAGTTCCAAATCTGCCTGCAGGTATTTTAAAGGATATGATGGATCAATGAATTGAGGGTGATCCATATCTTTATCGACAACGGAACTCACCCGCAAAATTAGATCAGAATTAATTGCCATGACAAATCTCCCGATCGGCGGAGATATCTGTTAAATCTTCTTTCGGTGAATCTTTAAGCGGCATATCACGCCAGGTACGTAATCCGATAATGCGCCGGATGGCCCATGTCAGCACCCCCAACCCGATGTGAAGCCAGTAGTCGATAAACCGGTTGACCACCGTCAGTGATCCTGCAATGGATGTTGATATTCCCACCACCCGCAAACAGCTGAACAGCGTAATTTCCACCACTCCGGCGCCGGACGGCGTGAACGGGAATGCCGATGCCAGCAGCGGTATCATTGTCAAAAAAACAACTTCAGCAAATCCGATGTGCAATTCAAAAGCCAGCGTCAATGAGTAAATCCAGGTAGTCTCTAGAGCCCAGATGATTACCGTTAAGACAACAATCGGCAATATTTCTTTTGGCCTGGGCCACATCCCGGTGTGAAATGCCATGATCATTCGCTGAAATTTCTCCGGTACCCAACCGGGAAGCTTCCTTTTGAACAAAATAAACACCAGCATAATGGTGCTGGCACCGACGGCGATGATGCCGCCACCGATCAAACTCCAGATGACCGTCCAGGGCAGACTGGCAGAAAACAGTATCCATGATGCCAGTGATGCCAGCACCAGAATAATCCAGGCATCGAGCATTCTTAAAAAGACAATGGAGCCCAAGGCGGCCGATCGTCGAATTTTGAAATTAATACGAGCCAGATGGGCCGCATACACATCGCCTAACTTGGCCGGCACAAGATTATCCACAAAATTATAAAAAAAGACGAGGAGTCCGAATTTGCTGTTTCCGGCAGTTATGGGCAGATGTATCAAACATCGCCGCCAGCGCATGCCGCGCACAATATAGGTTGCATAATGTGCCACTGCCCCGAGCAAGACAAAGCGTTTGTCACAGGCCGCAATTTCACGCCAGATTTGTTTAAGGTCCACCATCGTTGACGCACCCGCAAGAATAAAAATTGCGATGGCAATACTCAGATAGGTGGGCCACCCCCACAGCGCCGGTGCTTTGTGGTTATTATTTAAAGTTTTATCGTGGTTTCGATTAACCATTTATAATCTTTTTATCTATTCCTAAACCCTATTGGTTTAAGAGATTTATTATTTGGAATTAAGCGCATATCTCCCTGGCGCTCAACAACATAAGGTATTCACGACAGTCTGGCAAGCTTCTTTCTGATTATGATGCCATAAAAATACACTTTTTGTATTGATGACCGCTGTCACCGCCGACAAGACGATTGCAGCGGAACGTAAATCCCGATTTAGCGGGGAATTGACTATAATTTTTAAGGCATTTTTAACATGATATTCTCCGGTAGATATTTGGATAATTCACTTTAAATTTGACCGAATAATCTATATTCTGTTATTGTTCTGGGTATGTCGACCTCCAACCCAACAACGGGCACCTGTCCCAAGCGGAGAGATAGATCTTTCCGTAATGTCCTTATGTTAGCGGATGACTTTTTTATGAAAAAAGGTATTGTTTTTGAAACCATGAGACGCCTGGCACAACGCCTGGATGCCGAAGCCATTCCTTATGCCGTTATCGGAGGCATGGCCCTGGCCGCGCATGGATACGTCCGCATGACCCTTGACGTTGATATCCTGCTAACTCCGGAAGGACTGGCGCGCTTCCGGGAGAAACTCGTCGGCCGAGGATACGATGAGGATTTTCCCGGTGCGGCAAAATCGTTTCGTGATTCAGAAACCAACGTTAAAGTCGAAATTATTACCGCCGGCGAATTTCCCGGTGACGGATTGCCTAAACCGGTTTGCTTTCCTGAACCTGAAGGTCAGACAGTCGAAGAAGACGATGTTCTGGCAATAAATCTCGAAAAACTGATTGAACTAAAATTAGCCTCCGGATTAAGTGCGACCCATCGCATGCGCGATCTTGCTGATGTACAGGATTTAATTATTGCGTTGAACCTGCCACTGGAATTGAAGGATGAACTGGACAAAAGTGTTCGTCCGGAATACCAACGAATCTGGGAAGCTGCAAACAAGGGCCCCCGACGATAATCCGGTTCTATCTTTCCTAAAGCCCTAAGACGCCTCCATCAGCTACTCGCGCAAGGATATCGTCTTTGCCCACGCCCTCGAAAAAGTCCTGGAAGACTACGCGCCGCCTAAGGATCTTCCGGTTCCCCAGCGCCGCCTGGTGGTCTTTCGTGACGAAGAAGACCTCACCGGGGTGGAGTATGACCGGTCCATAAGAGAGCATCTGGAAAATTCGGCCAAGATGTTGGAGATCTGTTCACCCAACGCCCGAGCCAGCCACTTCGTGAGCGACGAGATTTGCCTTTTCGCTGAGAAACGTGGTGGTCAGAACATCATCCCGGTCCTTCTTTCGGGCATTCCCAACTACGAGGCCCACCAACCCGAACAAGACGAATAGAAGGCTTTCCCCCAGTGTCTTAGGGAGGTCATGTCGATGCCACTGGCGGACAGTTTCACCGATCAGGAAGTCAAGCCGATGCCGTTGGCAGCCAGCTTCATCGACCTGGACCCGGCTAGAGACAAACTCTACAAAGGCGTCTTCAAAGGTCCCTGGTACACGGTTTTGGCTAATATTTACGGTGTCCCACACAAGCGACATCGGACAGCGCGATCGAAACCGCAAAAAACGGCAACGGCGCATCACCACAGCCCTCGTGGCCGGGATTATTGCAGCTCTGATCGTGGCACTCATCCAGCGCAAGGAAGCCGTTTCCAAGCGCGAACTCGCGGAAAAGACCCGAGACGAATCAGAAGGACTGATCGAGTTTATGGTGTTTGATTTAAGGGACAAGCTTGAACCTATCGGCCGGATGGATCTCTTGGATTCCGTCAATCTACACGTCAACAATTACTATCAATCAAGGAGGTAGCTTATACATACATTCGAATATAGAGCCTGATGAAGCGGGGTTTGATTAAACAATATTCCTGAAAGGAGGAAGTCATGTCATACGCTATATTCATCAAAATGGACGGCATTAAGGGTGAATCAAGAGATGCTAAACACGAGGGAGAGATCGAGGTTCTTTCCTGGAGTTGGGGAGTAACGAACCTTTCTTCTGAGATTGCTGGTAAGGTAGGCGGGGCGGCCGGTAAGGCTAGTTCATCCGACTTGGTTTTTTCCCACTGCATTGATCTTGCTTCGCCCTCGTTGATCAAAGCTTGCGCCTCCGGTCGCCATCTGAAGGAAGCCGTCGTCACCGCCCAGAAAACGGGTTCCGGGCCTCGGCCATTCCTGGTTATCAAGTTATACGACCTAATCGTAAAGAGCGTGGAGACAGGTGTAGACACATTGGAAAACAGTACGACTGAAAACGTGGCGCTTTCTTTTTCAAGAATGGAAATTGTTTACAACGAACAGAATCTGGACGGGACACTCGGAAGCAGTAACAAAATCTTTTGGGATATAATAAGCAATAAAGTGGCCTGAGGTGATATAAAAAAAGAGCTGGATTTTAACGCTTTTCTTCATGACGCTTAAAATCGGAATAGAGCTGATCAATCTTCGGTCGTAAAATAATCGGATATCACGCCCATAAAGCGGTTGTATTTAATTGCGAAGTGTCTGAGGCCCTGGTTGACAAACTTGGCTGAGATTTCGTTGTCTTCCTGTTCGATGGACCCCGATCTCTTCTCCCAGGATTTCTCATCCAGTGCCAGGATGTCCTCAACTTTTTTGCGATAAAAGTCCGCAACCGGAAGGTTTGAATGGGCATTGACGAACCAGGGCATGATGCGACCGACCTTTTTCAGGAACAGATTATGTTCTTTACCGAAATTGAGACAGGAGCCATCGGTAAAGTTTTCCATGTGAGTCATTTTTGCAAAATCGATGTAGTCTCCCTGTTTGCTGATTTCGTAAGCTTTGGTGCCGGGGAACGGAAAAAAGAACGACCAGCGGTAGCGACCGGGTATGGCATCGGCCATCAGCTGGATGGTCGCCATGAGATCGGCGCGGGTTTCACCGGGCAATCCGATCATTAAAAAAACGGAGGTGTGCAGACTGTACCGGTGAGCAGTATCAATGGCGTTGATTATTTTCTCATTTTTCATGCGGCGCTGCAAAATTTGACTCCGGATGCGTTCACTGCCGCTTTCAACACCGAATTTTACGATTTTGCAGCCGGCGCTCGCCAGGCTGCGCGCTCTATTTTTATCGAAAAAACCCACATGGGCATTGACCACGAACGGTAGGGTGCTAATTTTTTTATAAGACTCGCAGAATTGCTCGACATATGGACGATAAAAGGTGAAAAGATCATCGTCCAGGATAAACATTGAGATATTTTGATATTTGCCCTGCAGATATTCGATTTCGCTCATCAACTGTTCAACTGTGAAATGTCTGATGTAGTTCAGACCCTTGAAACTGCATTGCAGATCTTCGCGATATTGGGAAACCAATTGATGATTAAAGCAGTAAGTGCAGGAAAAGGGACAGCCGCGGGAGGCCATCAAACCCACCCAGCCGTTTTTGGCATTGATGATATTCTGAAAATCGAAAATAGTGTAATCTTTAAAGGGCAATTTTTTTAAATCCGGTAAGGGCCTTAAAGGGTTGAGACGCAATTCACCGTCTTGCAAAAATCCAAGATTTTTAACCTCCGAAGGGTCCTGATTTTGGCTTAACTTATCGACAAATTCCTCAAACGCTTCTTCCGCCTCCCCCCGAATGACAAAGTCAAATACCCGAGACTGCAAAATTTCATCTGCAGCAGCCATGGCATGGATGCCGCCGCACACCAGAGGAACCGTTGTGGCTTTACGTGCCCATGCGGCCAGTTTTTCTGCATAGGGCCACTGGTTGGTGACGACTGAAAAACCGATGATATCCGCTGATTCCTGTCGCAAGCGGCCTATAAACTGTTCTTCGGAAGGCAGCGGCTCAATATCGTCACACAGTTGCCACAGAGCAACATCATGTCCCGCCTCCTTGAGCACCGCCGATAAATGGGCGATGCCGTAGTTGAATCCTAGCTGGGAACCGACGTTGGGATAGAGGAAGAGGATTTTCATGTTTAACCGTTCATGGGTTTAGGGTTTAAAGGTTCAGGGTTCAGCGACGCTGCTGGCCCCCGAAGAGATTGCCCCTTTTTGGTGAGTACCGTTAACGTACTTTGACAGCCAGACAGAGATCCCTACAATATCCATAATCAATTTGTGCGAGATGTTATCAAAGTTAGGCGATTTACAGTGCATTTTGAACGATTTCACCATAATTAATGTCAGGAACAAAGTTATATGGTGGGTAAAAATAGCCATGCCTCGAATACAACCCGAAAACGAAGGTAAATGGCTCTGCATAGATGCTTGTCGGTGGTTCTTTATCCCACTTGATCTGAACAGAGTTGTCTATGCTTAGTTGAATATTGTCAATTGATACGGGCTGATTATTTGTATCCGTTGAAACCCAAGGTGCATTTGAGTCAACAATTAACCATCCATTTTTTGTTAAAACCTCTGATACAGCGTGAGATGAAACGCCAGGAGTAATGAGTGACTTTATTGCGGAATCTGTTTTTTCTTTAGAATATATGGAAACATGCCTGGTTTTAAAGCCAGAATATTTAAATATTTTCTCAATAACCCTGCTCCTGTCAAAACACATACCAGTTTTTGCTGTATATAGTTCTTTCGGTTCTCTTTTTTGACCCAATGGCAAACCATCATTTCTTGGTGCTATATTGAGGACAGAACGTTGAACCGCAATAATAAAACGCAATTCATCTCTATATGTTGGATTTTCTGGCAAAAGTACGACATCACTTAAGTATATAGGGATATATTGCCTGTCTTCCTCGGTCAGTGAATTATCCACAGCATGATAAGACAAAACGAACGCCGCACAGATAATAAGGAATGCTATTGATATGAGAAGTGATTGTTTTTTCTTTACTTTCATTACGCCACCATTTTATTTCGCCTGACACGATAACCGGTACTTTCCGGTTAACCTGCCTGCATCCTCCTTTCATGCATTATGCGGATGATAATGTCTTCCACATCGATGGCGGTCGGGTCGGATAATGTGTCGACATGAACCATCCGGCAGCTGTTGACCCCAAACGCACTCCAGCGCCGAATAAAGCGCATGTTGTTGGAACCGGCAAAAATCGTCAGACAGGGGGTTTGCAGCGCCGCTGCGATGTGCTGACAGGCGGAATCGTAGCCGATATATTCGTCACATTCTGCGATAATGGCGGCAATCTCGCCGATGCGGGTCTGCAAGCCGATGACACCCCAATTGAGCCTGGTGTCCAACCGCGTCTCAAATATTGCATCATAGCGGGCATATCCTTTTGCTTGGATTCCGGCAAGGAGTGCGTTGGAGCTTTGCAGTTCCCTGTCACCAGAGCCCTTATCCAGCAATAAGACGGTGTTAGGTTCCTGCAAAAGGGTCAGTAATAGTTCCTGCTCCAGGCGCGTTTCCACTTTCTTGCGGGGATTTCCACCGACACCAAAATTAATGGCGATAACCCTGCTGGCGCCGTTATTTTTTAGTTTGGCATACAGTTGGGCCGCTTTTTGTATATTGGACGGAAGCAGCCAAACCATGGGATAACAAAAACCCTCCTCCCCCGCTAATTTATTCAGCCAGGCGTTGGTTAATTGCGCCATCGCTAAATTACCGGCATAAGAGTTCTCCGAACGACTGTCAAAAAAGAAGTAGTGATCCAGGTCGATAATGGGGAGCATCCCGAGTTGTGATAAGCGCGAATCCGGATCGATCAAAATGGTATTTTCAAGAGGACAAGCTGCCAGCTCCTGATCGATTATATGCAACACCGTCTGCCAGCTGGACAATCGATCGAGTAATCCACCACTACGGTTGTAAGGTACCTTGCGCAGTCGGATTTTTGAATTACCACCATAGATTTCATCGAGCTTACTGCCGCCGATCAACACCAGTTCGGCGGATGGAAATAGTTGCATCAGCCGTTGAATGATAATGCTGGTAATGGCAATATCGGCCCCGATCGTCACGCGCGACAAAAGCAGAATTTTAGTGACCTTTTGGTGGTGGGACAATACCTTGCTGTCCAGCCGAATTTTTGCGATTCGTTCGAGTAGATTATCCTGGGAATTGATATTGAATTTTGTCAAAGACCGCTCCAATTCACTGCCCGCACGAAGCCGGCGGCAAAATGTGATGATCTGGGCCATGACGCGATTGTAGGTTTCCGTCTGCAGGTCTTCAAAATCATCGCATAGGCTTTCGATGATGATACTGAACAGGGCCTGGGCGGCGATACCGTTCAAATCGGTTTCTACCGAGGCCGTTGTCATTTCGCACAAAAGATCAATATAATCCGCTTCGTAATGACAATCCTTCAGGTAAGCGTCCATAAACGAATAAGCAATTTGTTGGGAAAGACGCGCAACATCCTGTTGGGTAATTATTTGCTCCTTTAAGGATGACCATTTTTTTCGGTAATAAGACGCTTCCATCGATCAAGAAAGTTCCTTTAGCAATTGTTCTATGGCATTCAGCACTTCATCCGGCGTAATCCCGGCCATACAGCTGTGATCTAGTGAACATTTTTTGTGGTGGCAAGGGGTGCAGTCCAACTCGCGGCGCAACACAATCGTCTTTTCAAGATTCCTGTCAGTGTAACGGGGGTCGGTAGGTCCCATGATGACCACCACCGGTATATCAAAGGCAACGCCATAATGACGGGGGCCGGTATCATTGGTAACCAAGAGCCGGCATCGCTGAATTAACGGTTTTAAGAGTGCCAGATCCACCCGATCCGGGCCGGTATTGATTATTTTTGCCCCACTGAGCGTTACGATGTTGTTTCCGATATTCTCTTCTCCAGGGCCGATAAAAAGCAGTATCTTGCAATTCCAGCGTTTGGCTAACAATTCCGCCAACCGTGCAAAATGCGCCGCCGGCCAACACTTGGAACTGCCGAATCGAGCCCCCGGATTCATGCCAATTACCGTATCTTCTTTGGCAATGCCATACCGCTCAAGAAGTTGATTGCCTTTTTTCCGCACAGAATCGGAAAAGAAAAGGCGAGGTCTGGTTTGCATTGGAACAACAAGGTTTAGCCGGCGACATATTTCAAGATAATAATCGACCATCGGTATTGGAATGATTCGCTTGTTCTGGCGAAGGGGCCGGGGGCCGCCGCTCATCAAAAGGGATCTTCCGTTGCGGCGGTAACCGTAAATTTTTTTGACACCACCGAGCCGTGCGATCAAAGCCGATCGAAATGAGTGCGGCAATACAAATGCCAGGTCCGGAGCCAGCCGGCGTAGCCGTTGGGATGCTTTAAAAAGGCCCCGCAAGGTTTTATCGTTCATTTCAATCAGATCGTTAAACCATGGGCCGTCCTCCACGACCCCTCCGGCGTATTTTCGGATGAGACCAATGATCCGAGCTGTCGGATAGTTTTGGCGGATGCACTCGAAAGTGGGGGTTGCCATAACGACATCGCCGACCCAATTGGGGCATGCAACCAGGATGGTTTGGATTTGTATGTGATGAATATCAGATATCACTTGGCGCTTTAACCTGCTCCTAGGCGCGGAGTATAGAAAAAGAATGGGGGCCTGTCAATGTTATTGAATAGCGGTATTTCTGCGCCTTAAAGCGGATGCGAGCCGCGGATTTCGCGGTTTATCCCGATAGGGCCCGGGCCAGCATTTCCATCACCGTTGTCGGGTTTATGTCGTACATGCAATCCCGGTTGCGGTCGGGGCAGCGCTTTTTGTAGCAGGGAAGACAGTCCTTGGGGCTCTGAACAACCAGGTGTTCACATCCATATGGGGCATGCCGGCCGGGAGGCGTTGGGCCAAACAACGTCACATAGGGTGTGCCCACGGCAGCTGCCAGATGTCCCGGTCCCGAATCAGGACCCACGCCGGCTGCCGCCGCTTTCAGCACGGCCGTCATTTCAACCAATGAGTTGCCGATTAAATTAATAACTCTATCTGAATTCATTTTTTTTGATAGCCGCCGGGCAGCGGGTGTCTGAGAGTTATCCCCCAAAAGGACCACATGCATTTTTGGGGCCCTCAAAATATTTTGCACAAGTTGGCAATATCCTTCAAAGTACCAATCTTTAGTCACCCAGGATGAGCCCATGACCACCGCGATGAACGAATTTTGAATTTCAGCCACCGCTGGCGGTGCCATCGCGTTGACATTTAATTGACCAAATCCGAAATCCAGGTCAACCGGTTCCGGCAGACCCAATTGCTCGGTGAATTTAAGATAATGACTCAATTTGGGGAGATCCTCACTGTAGTAAGGAATATATTCAGTATTAAAGAGCCAATTCAATTCTTTGGCATTGTCTCGATGAACGCCGATTCGCCGCTTGGCGCCCGACAGCAATGAGAATAGACCGCTCTTAAATATGCGTTGGAGATCAAGCGTGATGTCGAAATGTTGCTGACTCAGTTCTTTGTAAAGCTGCCACAATGCTGAGACACGCCATTCTCGTCTAAAGATAATTACCTTATCGATTTGGCGATGAAGCCGAATCAGTTCCGCCCATCTCGTTTCCACCAGCCAGCTAATCCGGCTTTGCGGCCGATGTGACTTCAGGTGGCAGATCAGACAAAGCGCTCTGATGATATCCCCCAGGGACCCCATCAATATGATGAGAATGGAGGGGGAGGGGGGTATATTATTATTCGACGCTCTGGACATAATAGATTTTCAGAATGGTCTATCCTCTGCCATCAAGTATTGCCGGGCGTATTCTTGTTGAGTCATCGTGATTATTGCACCCGATTTCGAGGCCTCTGCGAGTTTCTCGATGATCCTTTCGAATTGGTCGAACATGTGCTCCCCGCTTGAGAAATTATGCGGATGCGCCCATAGATGAAAAACACGTTTTTTGCGAATCGCATGACGCAAGAGATGGTCCCAGCGTCTTAGAGTGATTCGAATAGGGATTTTCTTCCGTACTCCGAATCGCCAGTTCAGCACAAAGCCTGCCGGAACCTTGACAAGCTTACCTTCTTGGGCATGTACCTGAGATGTGCGGAAGATATTGATTTCATCCAGCAAATTCACAATACGTCCCTTTAACGTTGTTCTGTCGGGTTTCAACGCCTCTCGATAGGCCATAAAACCATATTGCGGTAAAAGATCGGCATATCCTACCAGATTGCGGGGGTACACAATAGTTAATCCCTTTCTCTGAAAGGCTGGAAGTGATTTGAGGCACTCCATTTCATGCCTGAATTGTGGCTCGCTGACCCATGATTCATGCAAAGGCGAATGGGTAAAACCATGCGCCGCTATTTCATGTCCGGGACACGCAGCCACCGCATTGAAGGCGTCAGCATTCAACCAGCCGTCTACGATTCCCTGCGCCATCTCCCGTTTGAAGGCTGCGCTCCAGGGATTTACGGCAGGATTGTCCCAATCAGGAAAATATCGCTCTTTTTGTTCGCGATACGCTTCCGGTGAGAGCGTAAACGCGCCAACAAACGCAAACGTCGCTTTGAGTTCATAGCGCCCAAGTAACTGAACAAGTTGTTCATATACCCCGGTCAAACGATCATGACAGAAGTATTCGTGCTGGCTGGCGGAAACCCAATCCGCAATTCCCCACTTTCCTTCGCAATCGAATGAAATTAAACAGGTGGCCTTGGGCATCATTATCCCTCTTTCCGCACAAGGAAATCACCGATTGACAGCGCGTCCAGATTGCCGTTGAGAAATGATCTGATGGCATCGTTTGGTGAACACACAATCGGTTCTTCGTGCATGTTAAAGCTGGTATTCACCAGAGATGGGATATTCGTCCGCTTATAATATTCCTTCAAGATATTGTAGTAGCGGGGATTTTTTGCTTCCGACGTCAATTGAGGCCGCGCCGTTCCGTCCACATGCACCACCGCGGGAGATTGCTTGCGCATCTTAGGGGTGCAATGACAGGTAATGGTCATAAACTCGCTGGTAAATTCGGCGCCACCAATATCAGGATAACATTCCCGCGCCTTTTCTGCCAATGTCACCGGCGCAAAGGGCATGAATTCACTTCGGTGCAGATGCTCATTCAGCCATTCATTCACAGACGGATCGGTGGTGGGGTAGAGAATCGAACGATTACCCAAGGCTCGCGGTCCGAATTCCATCCTGCCGTTAAAATGGGCGACCACCTTGTTTTGCTGCAACAAGTCAACAATATCCTGCACAATCGTCTCGCCACGATGCTGATAATTCAATTTTGATTGCTGTAAGGCGCTTTCGATCTCCTGTTGCGAGTATCCCGGTCCCCAATACACATCACGAATCGGAGCATGCGTCTTATCTCCTGTTTTTTCACGGTACACATGCTGAGCGGCGCCATAACCCAGGCCGCCGTCCGCCATGTGAGGAAAGACAAAAACATCCTTGATTCCGTCAATATGATGAATCGACTGATTT
>Ga0316192_10000519_pt1 | contig 28544 bp, 25 predicted proteins | sample MerIslwburrow_MG_FD_204931 | JGI IMG/M metagenome (GOLD analysis project Ga0316192, IMG submission 204931) | Coastal sediment microbial communities from Maine, United States - Merrow Island worm burrow | ecosystem: Environmental > Aquatic > Marine > Coastal > Sediment | place: USA: Maine...
ACCGGCCCGTATCCGATGGATGCGCTGCGGGATGCCGCAGGCGCAGGATCATTCTCCGAAGTGAATCTCGAAGCGGTTGAGACGGGGATCGGTCTCGCCTCCGGCTAGCAAACCGGCGAACCACCATGGAGCGCGATCAGCGGAAGTGGTCCAACGAAGCTTTCGGTCGAATGGATCCGAGACACGTCGAATCACCGTCGAAGCGACGCCCGTGCTCGCTACGCAGAGGCAGCGCGCCGCCGAGCAGGTCATCGGCGACGCGATGAGCCGAGGCGAAATCCGCGACGATGTGCGCCCCGACGCTATCGCGAACGATCTGGCAGCTCAGGTCATGTTTCGATCTCTGGTCCTCCGCGCGCCGATGGACCGAGCCTGGATTGAGGGCCTGGTCGATCGGGTACTCCGACTCCATTGCGGTTACCCGTGAGCAACGTGACGAACACAAGGACGCGGTCTCCACGCAACCCACGATCCGGGGAGGCCGGGCCACAGCGATCGGCGCGATTGCGTCCGGATATCGCTTGCGACCAGTCGGTTGTGGTCGCTCGGGGGACGGCAGTTCGTCCTGGTGGTCGAGCCTACGAACGGACGAGCGCGTGGTAGATGCCGAGTGCGTACTGGCTGAGCCTCGCGAGTCGCGCTCTGCGGCGTTCGGCTACGGCCTCGGAGCGATGGATAGCGTTCTCAGCGGATCCGCCGCTCCGCCTGAGGTTGCTGGTATGGGCCTGCACATATTCGGGTGTGGTCTCCAACATTGGCCCCTCCTCGGTCGTGCTTTTCTATGGGCTCAACGTATCGCTCGACGACGGTGCTGCCAGCGGGTGATCGAGGCAACGTTGAGGTAAGCAGTCACGGTTGCGGCGAGCGGCGCGTCGTTCTGCAGGAAGTACAGACGGGCCGGCTCGACTCCGTGGCACATCTCCGATCGCTGCAATGGAACTTTCTACCCGCTATCCCATTCGACTCCGTGGGGTCGCGGTGGGGAGGCATCCATGCCGGTAACACTCGGCAAACACGGCGACTACGCGGTTTGTGCCGCGCTCGATCTGGCCCGGCACTGGGAGGAAACCCCGCGCAAGGCGCGGGAGATCGCGGAGTCGATGGACATTCCTCTCGACTTCCTGAAGAGAATCCTCTCCGAGCTCGTTGCCCAGGGACTCCTCACCTCGACCGCCCGACCGAGCGGCGGCTATCGCCTCACCGAACCCCCAGAGAACATCACCCTGCTCGACATCATCGAACCGAGCGAGCGGCTTCGTTCCCCTGACATGTGCATTCTCCGGGGCGGGCCGTGCGACTGGTCCGATGCGTGCCCCATCCACGACACCTGGCTGATTGCCCAGAAGGCCTTTGCCGACACCCTCGACCTCACCAACCTTGCTCAACTAGTTCGTACCGAACGCGACCTTGAAGGTGATGGCCACCCCCTGTCCGACCCGGTTCACCGCAGCCCGACGATCCGGCGAGGCACCCGCACGTAGCAGTGTTCTGTTGCGGGCGGATCTGCTTGCGGGCAGTTGGGGCTAGCTGACCTGGTATTGGACGGCGTTCCCGACCTTGCCAACGGGAACGACCACGCCGGCTTGTCGCAGGCAGTAGGCCATCTGCTGGGCGGCACGGCGGGTCCGGCCGAGAGCGGCCGCAAGATCTTCGGTCGTGAACGGCTCGGGTAGACCCTCCGGCAGCAGTTGCGCGAGGCCCTCGGCGTCGGTGATCATCAACGTGTCCACCACGTCAATCAGACGACGTTCAATGACCGTCCAGCCCTTGCGGCGCCATGAACGGTTGGGTGTGCGGCGTCGCCACTCCTCCTCATGGGTCAGGATCAGGTGGATTTCCAGGTGTGGGTCAACCACGAGGCCGGGGAAGCTCACCAGTTCTGCGAAGACGTCGGTCGGATCGCCGTGTCGCGGAGAGCGTCTCCTGCTGAGAACATCCCCGTTGGCGTCGATCTTCACAATCCACTTGTTCAGGGGGATCGGATGGACGATTCGAACGTGGTGTCCGAGATCCAGCAGATGGGCGAGCTTCTGTTTCATGGAGGAGAAGCCCCGTGTTTGTACCTCGATCAGCAGGTCTTCCCTGACGAGGTCGATCACAAACCGGTCAAGCGGTACTTCGATGCGATCACCGGGCCGGGCGTACCACCGCTTCAAAGACGCGTGGAGCGGCTTCTCTCTGAGCGTCCCTATGTGAGGTGCGACATCTACCACGGTGACGATCGTAGGTAAGGGCGCCGTCACTTCCATGAACCTCGCATGCCGGTCGCATCAGTCCCTTGGGTGACGGTTGGGTTTGCCGGGCGAGAGACCGGCTACCGGTCGGGGTCCCGCTGCTGCTCCTCTGCTAGGAACTTGCGGTACTTCCGCTGCTCGATGCCGGTGTCGTCGAGGAAATACGCCAGCACATGGAACGACAGGCCGATGCCCCACGGGATCGTCACCCAGTAGGCCCATTGGACACCGCCGCCGCCCGCAATATCGATGAACCACAGAAAGGCGTTGACGATGACGAATGTTCCGATGTGCCACATCAGTCCGGTGTACTCCTTGGCACGTTTGCGCGCCCTGGCTTCCGGGCTGCTCTCGTCGTTCTGGGCCATAGGTGCCTTCCTGGAGTGTTCCTCCACTTTCGCAGCCCACAGCGTTGGATGCCAGCCACGCCGGTCCGCTCGGGTGCCTGTCAGGGTCTCGCACCCGCGCTTTCGTCGAGGGTCCTGTGGCGGCTTCGGTCGCTCCGGTCGGGCGTTCGAGCAGGCACACGCCGCAGCGGACCATCTGATCGGTCATGGCCGACACATCGGTTGTGTAGTGTGATCGATTGAGAACGGAAGCTCTGCTCATTCCCCAGCGGCTGAGCGGCAAGCTCTAGAGGTCCTTGCGCATGAACGGGCGGGTCTCCGTGCGGCGGTCGACTTCTTCGAATCCAGCGTCCTCGAACATGGACGCGAAACCCATCCATGCCCAGAATGCGGGCATGCGGTCTTCACGGGGCTCAACCGGATAGCCCTCGATGAGTGTCGCCCCTTGTCCGGTCGCGTACTCGCACGCCGCCTCGAGGAGAGCCGACGCTACGCCCTGGCCGCGATGCTCCTTCGGCACGACAAAGCAGGTCACGGCCCATGCTGGTCGGCCGTCGAGCGGCTTCGCGACCCGTGACCGGGAGAGACGGCCGTAAACGTCACGGGGTTGGACAGCGACCCAACCGATCGGCCTTCCGTCGAGATAGCCGATGAGACCGGGAACCTCGCCGCTGTCGACGATGGCGCGTATGGCCTTTCGGTTCGGCTCACCCTTGGAAGCGTCAAATTCGCGGGACGTCTGCCGGTTGTACATACACCAGCATCCGGCATCTCCGCCGCGCGGACCCATGACCACGAGGAAGTCGTCCCACGTCTCGGGGGTCAGCGGCCGTACGGCGAAGCCCATAGCCGAAGTGTACGGTCGAGGGCCCGACCCCTGTTGTGGTTTGGCCCCCTGCTGAAGCAGGCCGTGGCGGTCTATGCACCGAGCGGAATCATGCCAACGATCTTGCCGGCGTCGTCTACCACCGGGATCGGCGCACCGCTGAAGTACTCGCGGACGTCGCTGATCGCGTCGATCGGCTCGACCGCTCCCACGGATACGGGAGGATGCATAACGTCTCGCAGCAGGAGATCACCGTCGAGCTCCTCGAGTTCGTCAGATCGAACGACACCGATGAGTCTGCCGCCCTCCGCGACGGCCACGACCGGGTCATGAATGATCTGGCGCGCCGCGGAGACCGGGAGATGCGCACCGGCAACGGCTCCCGCGTCGTCCACAACCATCTGGTAACAGCGCGATTCGGCGGTGCGTACGACGAGGACACCGGCGGGCGCACGAACGGCGAGTCGATGCCCGAGACCGAAGATCTGGCGCTGAAACCAGGAGCCGCCCGGCGCGCCAACCACGAGGAGCGTCGCGGCGTCGAGGCTCTCGATGAGGTGGACGGCGCTGTCTCCGCGGACCGCACGAGTCTGGACTGAAGGGTACGGTGCCACGAGTGACCCGAGGCGTTGCAGGGTGGATTCTCGGGCGTCGCTCGCTCGGTAGATCGATGCGGCCGTGGTCGGGATGCCCATCGCGATGCCCAGACGCGCCGCCACCGCCACAGCAAGCGGCGAATGAGGGCCGCCGCCGACCGCAGCCGTAATTCGTTCGACGCTGTCGACGTCGACGGACTGCGGAACGATCACCGGTACGAGATCGAAACTCGAGAGCTTGCGAGACACGACCGCATCGACGCGTTCGCGAATACACGTCGACCGGAGGTCACCGTCGATGCGCGTTGCTGTGCCACCGGCAAGGAGATTCGCCACCTCGGCGCAGCCCTGGCCGCGAGTCCATGCGACACGCTGCAACGCTTCGCGTTCGGGGCGGACCTCTTCGGGTCGGGCATCCATGAGAATCCGCTCTCCCTCTATATCGTCACCGGGGTTTCGAATCCAGGTGGTTTCATCGCGAGTACCGGGACTTCGATCGAGCCGAGGACACTTTCCGCCGTGTTTCCGACGAAGACACCCTTGAGGCCGGCCCGTGCAAGCGTTCCCATGACGACGACTCCTGGGTGCAACCTATCGAGCATCTCCGGTACAACGGTACCCGCGTCGCCCTTCGCCAGGTGGGTCTCGATCGGTACGCCGGTGTCCGGTGCGAGTGCGACCAGTTCGTCGAGTTGGCGTGTCGCAGTTCGATACGCGTCTTCGACCATCGCGTCAACTTCATTGGCCGGTGGTCGGTGACGCCCTCGGCGCAGCAGCGACTCTCCGACGAGGCGCCATGCGTGGATGACATGGAGCGTGCCACCCCGCAGCCCGGCGAGCGAGGCGCTGAGTTCGATCAGTGTCACGGTCAGCGAGTCGCGGTCGGGATCATCGTCGAACGCACCGACGGCCACCGCAACATCGGCACTGAGCGTGTCATCATCGGAGTCGACCCATACGGGCACCGGGCACTTTCGAAGAAGGTGCATGGTCAACGAAGCCCTCATCAGACCGATTCGTGGTCCGGCCGGTTCGGCTGGGATGATCACGAGATCGTTGCCGTTGTGCACGACGCGACGGATAACCTCGACAAAGCCGACTCCGTGCGCCACGTCGACGGTGATCTCGACACCATCCAGGGTGTCGGCGAACGCCGAGAGTTCTTCTCGTCGAGTCCGTTCCAGGTAGCGCTGGAAGTCGATTTCCTCCCCGTCGCCCAGCTTCAGCCGTCTGGGCACCCGCGGCGTTTCGACGATGCCGAGCAGCGTCAAACGGGCGTCGTTCATGCGAGCGAGCGCGCCGGCGCGTGCCAGGAGCGTGGGGAGGGCCCCATCCTCGGTGGCGACAACCAGGATGTTCTTGAATCGATTCACAGTGACCCTCCGACTTCAGCGTCGTGTGATGGAGACGTTCTCAGCATCGCGGGACCCGGCAGGTTCGCGAAGGCCCGGGCAACGCCGGTCTCGTCGTGGACCTCGTAGCGGTTCCTGCGTCCCACGCGGACGTGGGAAATCAGATCGGCGCCTTCGAGATCCGCCACGATGCGGTGCGCGGCTCGCTCGCTGATGCCGCAGCGTGCAGCGATCTCCCTGATGCGAACTGTCGGATCGTTGGTGATGCACCGGAGAACCTGTCCGTGGTTGCTAAGCAACGCCCAACCCCGCCGACTTCGCCCGTCGTTCATATACGCCTCCTGTTACACGTTTGACAAAGCATGAATACATTGACGTTAGTATATATCATGTATTAGAATTCATGCAATAGAAATCGTGAAACGTGTGAGGGGAGTCGAACGTGAACCCGGAAATCGTCATCGCTCCCATAGCCGTGGTCGGCGCCGTGGCGGGTCAGTGGCGTGCGGCGAAGCTCGGCTATCCGGCAATCTCCGAGCGATGGTCCACACGCCGCTCCGGCACGGTTGATGAGGTAGGAACCAGGGAGTAACCGGCTCGGTCCGCCGGAGCGAACCACACCGTCACTATGCCTCTCACCGTCTCCATCGCCGCCTACTTCGTCGTCGCCGCCATCATCGCAATCGGGGCCGGCCGACTCCGTCGCGCGCTCGTCCCGATCGCTGTGCTTCCCTTCATCGGGCAACTCGGGCTCGTTGCAGTGCTGTCGGCTTCCTCGAACGCGTCGGCATCCGAATCCATCGATTGGATCCCGGCCCTCGGCGTGACAATCGGACTGCGCCTCGACACTCTCACGTTCATATTGACCGCCGTTGTTGCCGGGATCGGACTGCTCATCGTCGTCTACAGCAACCGGTACTTCTCGGATCCGGCCCGCCGCGCTCGCTTCCTGTCGCTCATGCTGGTCTTCACCGCGGGCATGGCCGGCATCGTCGCGTCGGACGAGCTATTCGGGCTCTTCGTGTTCTGGGAGATCACCACGGTTGCCTCGTACTTGCTGATCGGTTTCGACGACGAGAAGGCCGAGGCGCGCGCCGCCGCACTTCAAGCACTGCTGGTGACGACGGCGGGAGGCCTTGCGATGCTCGCCGGGTTCGTGCTGCTCGCGATGGAGGCCGGTACGACCTCGATCACCGGACTCGTTTCCTCGCCGCCATCGGGGACGATTGTGACGGTTGCGCTCGGGCTCGTCTTCATCGGCGCGTTCACCAAATCAGCCCAGTTTCCGTTTCAGTTCTGGCTGCCGGGAGCAATGGCGGCGCCGACACCGGTGTCGGCCTACCTCCACTCCGCCACCATGGTGAATGCGGGCGTGGTCCTCCTGCTCCTCCTCGCCCCCGGGTTTGCTGGCACCGGACTCTGGCTCTGGGCCGTGACGTCCACGGGACTCGTGACCATGGCGATCGGTGCAGTCGTCGCGATCCGCCAGACCGATCTGAAGCTGCTTCTGGCGTACGGGACGGTCAGCCAACTGGGGTTCATGGTCGCGCTGATCGGCCTTGGATACACCTCGACAGCACTTGCCGTGTTGGTTGCCCACGCGGTGTTCAAGGCTGCCTTGTTCCTCATCGTGGGCGTGGTCGACAAGGCGTCGGGAACGCGCGATGTCCGGGCGCTCACGGGCGTTGCGGTTCGATATCCCGTCACAGCTGTAGGAGGGGCAATCGTTGCGGCCTCCATGGCAGGGATCCCTCCACTCGTCGGTTTCGTCACCAAGGAGGCAGCGTTTGACATCCTGATTGCCGGCCAACAGTGGGTCGCGCTCGCGACGATCGCTGCGGCGTCGGTGCTCACCGTTGCGTACGCCTTGCGCTGGTGGTTCGGAGCATTCGGCACGAAAGCCGGAATCGCACCACCGCTGTTCCGTCCGGTGGCGACCTCGATGATCATTCCGCCGCTGGTGCTGGCCGCCCTCTCTCTTGTGTTCGGCGTGTTCCCCGCTCCACTCGCGAAGGTGATTGGAGAAGCGACGGACCAGACCACGAAGCTCTTGCTCTGGCCGGGCTTCAAGCCGGCACTCGCACTCTCAGCCACCGTCACACTCGCCGGTATCGGCGTCTACGTTGGGCTTGGTTCGTTCGGCTACGGTCGCCTGCCCACGGCGCGCTCGCTTCACCTGCCGACCGGTGCGGCCGTCTATCGGGGCGGCCTCCGGCTACTCACGACCACCGCCGACGTCGTCACCGGTGTATTGCAGAACGGCTCGCTCCCGGTGTACCTGGCGGTGATCCTGACTTCAGTGCTGTTCATCCCTGCGGCCATATGGGCATTGGATTGGGATGCAACGATCGCTCTCCCCGCATGGAACACGCCGATCGAAGTGGTCCTGGCTGGGGTCGTCCTTGCCGCGGCATTTGCCGCTACCCGTGTCCAGCGGCGCATGGCGGCTGTCCTGCTGCTCGGCGTCGCCGGCTACGCCGTAGCGGGCGTATTTGTGGTGTTCTCCGCTCCCGATCTCGCCCTGACACAGCTGCTGATCGAGACACTCACGGTCGCCCTCTTCGCACTTGTGCTTGTCAAGCTCCCGCGGCGGTTTGGCCGTAGCCCTAGCTCGCTGTCTCTTCCAGTGCGCGTCCTGGTCTCCGGGTTCGTCGGAGTGTTCGTCACGACGGCCGCGCTCGCGACGTCGTCCGTGACCCCCGACCGCTCGCTGGTCGACTTCTACGTCTCGAACGCGCCCGACGCCGGCGGTACGAACGTCGTCAACATCATCCTGACGAACTTCCGTGCGCTCGACACGCTTGGGGAGATCACCGTTCTGGCCGCGGCCGCCGTCGGAATCACCGGACTCGTCACCGCGGCCAGGAACCGGACGAAGGAGGGTGCGGCATGAACATACGACCTTCGCCGTTGCTGAACGCCGGGACGCGCACGATGGTCCCGACTCTCGTGCTGTTCTCCGCATACGTGCTGGTCGTCGGCCACGACGTGCCGGGCGGCGGGTTTGCCGGCGGGCTCATCGCGTCCAGTGCGCTTCTGCTCGTATTCCTCACGTTCGGATCCCGCGGCCTCGAACGGGCGCTTCCGGTGGACCCGGAGGCCCTCACCGGACTCGGTCTGGCATTGGCGATTCTCGCCGGACTCATCGGCCTCCTCTTCGAGGGCACGTTCCTCACGTACACCTACGCCTCCGTGAGCGCACCGGCCATTGGCGATATCAAGGTGTCATCGCTCCTGTTGTTCGATCTCGGCGTCTACACGCTCGTGATCGGACTCGTCGCGACCGCGGTGCTTCGGCTCGGAACGGAGACGTCGTGAGCTGGACCATCGCAATCATGGCCGGCGTGCTTTTCGGAACCGGAACCTACCTGGTTCTGCAGAAGCTGCTCAGCCGCATCATCGTGGGGCTCGGGCTGATCGCCCACGGCGCGAACCTGATCTTGCTCGGATCGGGCGGCAAGCCTGCCGAGCCTCCGATCATCGAAGCGGGAACGGCTGGGGCCTATTCGGATCCGCTCGAGCAGGCGCTGGTGCTCACGGCGATCGTGATCACCTTCGGAATCACGGCCCTGCTGCTCGCTCTTGCCTACCGCTCATGGACGGAACAGGGATCGGACGATGTCGAAGACGACACCGAGGACCGGCGTATCGCGCGCGCCGTGCTGCGCCGATGAGCACGATGGCAACGCTTCCGATCGTGATCCCGCTCGCGGCTGCGGCTATGACGCTGATTGTTCAGCGCAGCCTCAGGGCAGAGCGAGTGATCGGCATTTCAGCGTCGATCGCGTCGATGGCAGTCGCGATCTGGTTGCTGGTGAAGGTCGATCAGGACGGTGCGGTCGTCGTGGCCGTTGGCGGATGGGCGGCGCCGGCCGGCATCGCGCTCGTCGCCGATCGTCTCGCGGTGCTGCTCCTCGCAACGTCCGCCGTTGCGCTGCTCGCCGTGCTGATCTACGCCGTGAGCCAGAAGTCGACCGACGAGGAGTTGCGGGGTTTCCACGCGGTGTACCAGATGCTCGCGGCCGGTGTGGCGTTGGCGCTGCTCACCGGAGACCTGTTCACACTCTTCGTCGCCTTCGAAATCATGTTGACCGCAAGCTACGTCCTGCTCACCCATCGCGCCGGCGGCACCGACACGCGGGCGGCCCTCACCTACGTTGTGATCGGACTTGTTGCCTCGGCGCTCCTCCTCACCGCGATCGGGTTGATCTACGCGGTAACAGGGACGGTCAACATCGCGGATCTCACGGTGAAACTCGACGCCGTGCCCGGCGGGCTTCGCTCCGGGCTGGGGTGGCTGCTCTTCATGGTGTTCGGCATCAAAGCGGCCATCTTCCCGCTGTTCTTCTGGCTGCCGGATTCGTATCCGCTGGCACCGACACCGGTTACTGCGTTGTTCGCCGGACTGCTGACGAAGATCGGTGTCTACGCCATGATCCGAACGCAGACACTGCTGTTTCCCAGCGACGGTCCGGTGACCCTGATGCTCGTGATCGCCGGCCTCACGATGATCGTTGGCGTGCTTGGAGCGATCGCTCAGAAGGACATCAAACGCATACTCTCCTTCCATATCGTGAGCCAGATCGGCTACATGATCATGGGGCTCGGCTTCTTCACCGTGGCCGGGGTTGCGGCCGCCATTGTGTTCGTCGTTCACCAAATCATCGTCAAGGCCTCACTGTTCCTCGTCGGAGGGCTGGTCGAGTCGTCGGAGGGCACCGGGGCGATCGACGCGGTGAATGGTGTTGCCAGGCGATCGCCGTGGATCGCAGCGCTCTTTCTCCCATCGGCCCTGAGTTTGGCCGGCTTCCCCCCGTTCTCAGGCTTCGTCGGGAAGCTCGCACTCGTCGAGGCTGGGTTTGGTGTCGGTAGCTGGATTGTGGTCGGCGTGTCACTCGTTGCGAGTGTGCTCACGGTCTTCTCGATGACCAAGATCTGGGGTGGCGTGTTCTGGGGTGAGCCGACGGGCCGGCGTCCGTTGCCGGTGTCGCGCGGGATGGCGGTGGCGACCGCGTCGCTGGTTGCCGCAGGGGTGATCATTGCAATCGGGGCTCAACCGCTGGTCGAGTACGCCGAGCGCGCCGCTGTTGATCTGATGGGCGAGGGGACGTATCGAGACATGGTGATGGGAGTGCACGGATGATCGTCGCGACCTCGATCGCCGGTGTCCTCCTTGCGCTTGCCGCTGTCGGTGCCGTCACCCGTGTGGTGCTTGGCCCATCAGTGGCCGATCGCATGGTCGCGCTCGACTCGTTGTTGTTCATCGGCGTCGGCGGACTCGGCGTGTACATCGTCGCGACGGGCGATACCACCTACGTTGCCGTGCTGGTCGTCGCGGTTCTGACCGCGTTCATCAGCACCGTGATTGTCGCTCGGTACATCGAGGCGGAGACCAACCGATGATCATTGACGTGATTGCAGGTGTGGCGATGGTTGCCGGGGCGGCACTGATTGCGCTTGGTTCGATCGGCCTCCTTCGGTTCCCAGACGTTCTCACGAGAATGCACGCAGCGACCAAGGCAGCCACGGTCGGTGTCATCGGCACGACGATCGCCGCAAGCGTCGAGGCGAGTTCGCTCGGAGGCGCTCTCGCGCTGCTGGTCGTCGTTGCCCTGCTGTTCCTGTCCGGCCCGCTCGGCATGAGCCTCTTGGCTCGGGCGGCCTACCACGATCCCCAAACGCCACTGTCGCCTCAAACCCTTGATTTCCCGACGGACCTCCCCGTCGACGAGACGACTTCGACGACGCGGCCCGCCGGCACGAGCCGTTTCCTCGTGGTGTGGCTGTTCATCGTGTGGATCGCAGCGTTCGGCTCGATCGCTCCAAACGTGCTCGTCGGCGGTGTCATAGCGGCCGTCGCGATCACCGCCGTGACGCGGTGGCTTTCGCTCCGATGGCCGCGCCTGTTCGTTCACCCGATCGCCGCCTGGCGTTTCGTGGCCTACTTCGTCGGACAGATGTTCGTGTCGACTTGGGGTGTTATCGCTGCGTTGTGGGTGCCGCGCGATCAGGTCAGGCCAGCAATCGTTGCAGTACCGGTTCAGGTATCGACGCGCAACGAGGTGGCACTCCTCATGAACTCGATTTCGTTCATGCCTGGGACGGTCGCGCTCGAGCTCCACGACGACGAGCTCTTCGTTCATGTACTGACCACCGATGAACCCGCCGACGTGCTGGCTGAGATCGGGAGGCTGGAGTCGAAGATCATGGCTGCGTTCGGTCCGAAAGGACAGAGGCTTCGTGAATCCGGTAGCATGTAATGGGAAGCACGCTTCGAGAGCCGTATGATGCTATCTATGTCTGAAACGAGTGGATGGACGTTCCTCACGAATCATGCCCACGTCCTCGTCTGCATCGCTGAGGATCCCGACGTGCTCTTGCGCGAAGTTGCCCAGCGCGTCGATATCACTGAGCGGGCGGCGCAGCGCATCGTCGCCGAACTCGAGGCCGCCGGATACCTATCGCACGAGAAGGTTGGTCGCCGCAACCGCTATCAGGTGAATCCAGCCCTCCCGCTCCGTCACTCGCTCGAGGAGCACCTCGAGATCGGAACGCTGCTGAACGTGCTCACCGAGCGAGACTGACCCTTCCGCTCTCGCCGTTCTTGCGTAGCTATGGGAAGCCGGCTTCCACTATCTACGCAAGAACAGATAAGGCGATCAGCAAATCCGGGGCAACTGTTCGCCGACCTGCATGTCGACGACCCTGGTGGAACCGAGCGGTGTTCGCGCCGCGACCATGCCGCGGTGGGTGCTGGTGACCGCACCAATGATGGTGGCGTTGACACCCTCCGGGTGGGACCGCATGGCTTCGAGAACCCGGTCGGCGCCGGCGGCGGGTACGAATGCAACGACCTTGCCCTCGTTCGCGACGTACATCGGGTCCATGCCGAGAATCTCACACGCTGCAGCGACGGTTCGGTCGACCGGGATCGCCTGCTCGTCGATCAGCACTCCGACGTCAGCGGCTCCTGCGATCTCGTTCAGCGACGCGGCGAGGCCGCCCCGGGTCGGATCGCGGAGTACATGCACATCGGTCCCGGTATCGAGCACGTCGTTGATCATGTGATTGAGGGCGGCGGTGTCGGACACGATCGAGGTCTCGAACTCCAAGCCCTCGCGAACGGACATAATCGCCATGCCGTGATCCCCAACGTTGCCGGAGACGATGATCACGTCGCCGGGTTCGGCCCGCTGCGGGCGGATATCTGCGCCGTCCCGGAGCGTCCCGATGCCGGTGGTGTTGACGTAGATCCCGTCGCCGTGGCCTCGATCGACGACCTTCGTATCGCCGGTGACGATGGTGACGCCGGCGTGGGCGGCGGCCGCGGCCATCGACTCGACGATGACACCAAGCTCGGCCAGTGGGAGGCCCTCCTCGAGAATGAGCCCGACGCTGAGATACCGAGGCACAGCGCCGCGCATGGCGACGTCGTTGACAGTGCCGTTGACGGCGAGTTCACCGATATTGCCACCGGGGAAGAACCGCGGTCGGACCACGAATGTGTCTGTCGAGAACGAGATCCGTCCGCCCGGGTCGAGGACGGCCGCATCCGCGAGCTCCGCCAGTTCACCGTCGCCGAACGCGGGCACGAAGAGATGCTCGATCAGCTCCGCAGAGAGTTGGCCTCCGCCGCCGTGGCCCATCACGATCAACGGGTGATCTCGCAAAGGCATCGGGCACGACCAGTTCTCGATGGTCACGGTGTCGCCTCCAGCTCCTGGAACCGCCCATACAGGTAGTAGGCGGCGCAGGCGCCCTCAGCCGAAACCATCGTTGCGCCGAGTGGGGTTCTGGGAGTGCACTCCTTGCCGAACGCGGGGCACTCATCCGGCTTGAGCGTGCCGCGCAGCACCTCTCCTGCGTGGCAGAGCGGCGACTCGACGGTATCGATATCGGTGACGGTGAAGCGTTCGGCGGCGTCGAATGAGCGGTACTCGTCGGCGAGCGCCCAACCCGACCGGGGAATCATCCCGATGCCGCGCCAGTTCCGATCGATCGTCGTGAACACGTCGTTGACCATGTCTTGAGCTGGGACATTTCCAACACGGTTGACCGCCCGCTGGTACGCATTCTCCACCTCGGCCCGACCCTCTTCGAGTTGCAGAACGGCTGCCTTGATGCCCTGGAGCAGATCGAGCGGTTCGAAGCCGGTGACCACGATCGGCGTCCCGTATTGCTCGGCGATCGGGTCGTACTCTTCGTATCCCATCACCGAGCAGACGTGGCCGGCGGCGAGGAACGCTTCGACGCGGTTCGTTGGAGAATCGAGGATGGCGCGCATCGCCGGTGGGACGAGGACGTGCGAGACGAGCATCGAGAAGTTCGTGAGTCCTTCTTGTTTCGCCTGGTAGACCGCCATGGCGTTGGCCGGGGCTGTCGTCTCAAAGCCGATTCCGAAGAACACCACCTGGCGGTCCGGGTTGTCGCGCGCAACCTGGACAGCGTCGAGCGGGGAATAGACGATGCGGACATCGCCGCCGGCGCTCTTGACGGAGAACAGGTCGCGCCCGGAACCGGGGACCCGGAGCATGTCGCCGAATGAGCAGAAGATCACACCGTCGCGAGAGGCGATGGCAAGGGCCTTGTCGATGGTCTCGAGCGGCGTGACACAAACGGGGCAGCCGGGTCCATGCACCATCTCGATCTCGTCGGGGAGAAGTCGATCGATGCCGTTGCGGATGATCGAGTGGGTTTGTCCGCCACAGACCTCCATCAGGACATGGCGCTTCGTTGCGATTCTGGAGATGTCGTCGATGAGGCGAAGCGCGAGATCCGGGTCGCGGAACTCGTCGAGGTACTTCACTCCTCTCCCTTCGCCGCCGCCTCTTCTGCCGCAAGCGCCGCGTCCGGGTCGAGTTCAACCTCGACGGCTTGGAGTTCCTGGAGGTGGGCGAGAGTTTCAAGCGCCGCTTCCTCATCGAGTTGAGTGATGGCGAAGCCGACATGAACAATCGTGTAGTCGCCGATCGAGATCTCGGGTACGTATGCGAGGTTGACCTCTTTGACGATGCCGTCGAAATCGACTCTCCCGGTTCGAGTCACACCCTCACCGGTGATTTCGATGACTTTGCCGGGGATGCCGAGACACATACCCCATCACCTCCTTGTTGCCGCGATCACGGCTTGGCCGAGCGCCAGGCCTCCGTCGTTTGGTGGCACGAGCCGGTGGGTGAGGACGGCGAAGCCCTTCTCACCAAGGGCGATGGCGGCTGCATGCGTCAATGTCACGTTCTGGAATACCCCTCCGCTCAATCCAACGGTAGTGATGCCCGTTCGCGCACGGATCCGTTCGGCGACCTCGACGATCATTGTTGCGACCGCGGTGTGGAACCGGGCCGCGATCAGGCCGATCGGGGCAGAGGCGCGGACGTCTTCCACGATCCCGGCGAGGACGGGCCCCGGCTCGATGATGATCGGGGTTTCAGCGTCCACGAGGCTGAATTCGTACGAGCATCCTTCCGTGAGATCAACAAGGGCCTCGAACTCGATCGCTGCCTGGGCCTCGTAGTTTGCCGTCTGCCGTACTCCGGCAAGGGCGGACGCGGCATCAAAGAGGCGGCCCATGCTGGTGGTGGGGACGGTGTTGATGCCGCGGTCGATCTGGATCTCGAGGGACCGACGCACGATCTCGATGTGGTGGCGAACCGGTGGGAGGTCTTCGCTCCACGGAATCCCGGCACTTCGGAGGTGGGAGAGGGCCATCCTGCCGGGATGCCGCACCGCGGCGTCCCCGCCGGGCAGCGCCACCGGCGCCAGGTGGGCAACTCGGTCGAAGCCGTCGAAGTCGGCGACCAATACTTCACCTCCCCAAACGGTGCCATCGGTCCCGTAGCCGGTGCCGTCGAACGCGAACCCAATCACTCGGTCGGTGACGCCGTGCTCGGCCATCACCGACGCGACGTGGGCATGGTGATGCTGCACCTTGACGACCGGCAGTGTGTGATGCTCCGCCCACCGCGTCGACAAATACCCCGGGTGGAGATCGGCGGCGATCGTCTCTGGTTCAATCCGGAAGAGGTCAATGAAGTGGTCGACGGCGTGGTCGAAGGCGTCGAGCGTCTCGAGGTTCTCCATGTCCCCGATGTGCTGGCTCATGAACCCGTCGCGCCCTGCGGCGAGACAGAACGTCGCCTTCAATTCGCCTCCGGTAGCAAGGATTGGCGGCACTTCGAAAGGCAACGGCACAGGAAACGGTGCATACCCGCGGGACCGGCGGATCGGGTATTCCACGCCGTCGAGGATCCGCACTACCGAGTCGTCGCACGGGACGTAGATATCGCGATTGTGAAACACGAAGGCGTCGGCAAGCCATTCGAGGCGATCGAGTGCTTCTTCGTTTTCGGTGACGATGGGTTCTTCGGCCAGATTGCCCGACGTCATCACCCAGACGTCGCCCGGCGAGATGAGGAGGTCGTGGAGCGGCGTGTAGGGGAGCATGACTCCGAGGTGTCCGTTGCCGGGTGCGACGGGATCGCTGACGCCTGTATTCGGGCGTTTCTTGAGCAGAACGATGGGCCGTTCCCTCGAGGTGAGGAGCCGGGCCTCGTCAGCGTTGATGTGGGCAATGGACAGGGCGGTCGTGAGATCGGCGACCATCACCGCAAACGGCTTGTCGACCCTGCCCTTGCGTTCCCTCAGGGTTGTAACCGCCGACTCCGACGTCGCGTCACACGCAAGGTGGAAGCCGCCGAGGCCCTTGACGGCAACGATCTCACCCACTGCGACGCGTTGCCGGGCATGGCGGATTGGATCGGTTGAGTCGGGAGAAGATCGCACCCTTGGACCGCACACCGGGCAGGCATTCGGCTGAGCGTGGAAACGACGGTTCGTGGGATCGTCGTACTCTGCCTGACACGGCGCACACATCGGGAATGGCCGCATCGTCGTCTCGGGCCGGTCATAGGGCGTCCGCTCGATGATCGTGAATCGAGGTCCACAATTCGTGCAGTTGATGAAGGGATAGTTGTGGCGGCGGTCATCAGGATCGTGAAGTTCGGCCAGGCATTGGTCGCACGTTCGAAGATCGGGTGAGACCAGTGCGGTCCCGGTTGCGGCGTGGTGGCTTGCGACGATCCGAAACGATGTGGTGCCGGCCGGTGAGATGTCCTCGGCCTCGATCTGCCGGATTCGTGCGGCGGATGGAGCGCAGCGTTCCAGATCGGAGACGAATCCGGTGACGTCGTCGTCGTCACCTTCAACTTCGATGAAGACACCGTCAGTGTCGTTGCCAACGAAGCCACCGAGGTGGGCGGAGGTGGCAAGGCCGTAGACGAACGGCCGGAATCCGACTCCCTGGACGATTCCGGAGACACGCAGACGTCGGCGAACGGGTGGAGTAGGCATCGCTCGTTGCATCGTACGCAGGGCTTTGAGCGCACGGCAGGGGAGGACGGCCCGCGTCCGCAGGCCAATGGTCCCGGAGTTCGGCCGCCGCCACCCAACGCAGGCCGATGCCCGGCCGGCCGCGATTCAGTACGATTCGTCCCATGACTGATCTCACGACCGCAGCAGCAGAGTGGATTGCCGGAGACCCCGATCCCGTCACACGGGCCGAACTCCAAGGCATCGTCGATTCCGGAGATACGGAAGAGCTCACCGAGCGGATGGGTGCAACGCTCCAGTTCGGAACCGCGGGCTTACGCGGTCGCGTCGAGGCCGGATCGAATCGCATGAACCGCGCAACGGTGATCCGGGCAACGAAGGGACTTGCCGATTACCTTCTCGCGACGACGGGAGTCGACCAGGGGCCGGTTGTTGTGGGGCGCGATGCCAGGCTGTCGTCGGCGACGTTCATGGATGACACGATCTCTGTACTGGTGGCCGCCGGCTTCCAGGTTCGCTACTTCGCAGATCCGGCTCCGACGCCACTGGTGGCCTACGCCTCGCTCCACCTTGGTGGGGTCGCAGCGGTCGTCGTTACGGCCTCGCACAACCCTCCTGCCGACAACGGATACAAGGTCTATGAACAGAACGGTGCACAGATCATTCCGCCGACGGATTCCGGCATCGCGGCAGCGATTGCGGCCGTCGGGCCGGCTTCCGAAGTGTCGCGATCTGAAATCGTTGGTGCAGCAGCCCAGCCGATCGGGGATGACCTTTTCGACGACTACCTGCTCGATGTGGCCCAGGGCCTTCCGGGATCGACGGGAGATCGGACCATCAGCATCGTCTACGCCGCGATGCATGGGGTTGGCGGCAAGTACGTCGTCGCGGCGCTCGATCGTTTCGGGTTCTCACGGGTCCACCCGGTCGCTGCGCAGTTTGAGCCGGACGGTCACTTCCCGACCGTCGCATTCCCGAATCCCGAGGAACCGGGAGCGATGGACCTGTCGCACGACCTCGCAATGTCCATCGACGCAGACCTGGTGATAGCAAACGACCCGGATACCGACCGGCTGGCGGTCTCAATCCCGGAGCCGGGCATCGGCTTCCGCCAGCTGACCGGGAATCAGATAGGGGTGCTGCTCGCCGACTACCTGCTCGCCGACAGCGCGACCGAACGGCCACTGGTCTTCAACAGCATTGTCTCCTCGCCCATGCTGGCCTCGATCGCCGACGAATACGGCGCCGGCTACGACCGGACGCTCACCGGCTTCAAGTGGATCTGGAACGCTGCACTCGACCTCGAGGCCGAGGGGCGCGGATCGTATGTCTTCGGATACGAGGAAGCACTCGGCTACTCGGTCGGCCAGACGGTGCGAGACAAGGACGGGATCTCGGCGGCCGTAGCGTTCGCTGCACTCGTCGCGACCGCCAAGGCCGACGGGAAGACGGTGTGGGACCGCCTCGCCGACCTCTACCGCCGCCACGGACTCTGGGTCTCGACGCAGAAGAGCATTGTGCGACCCGGCGCGGAGGGGGCGGACGAGATAGCGGCTGCCATGGAGCTTCTCAATGAGCGGACACCCGAGGCGCTCGGCGGGCTCCCGGTGACGGGTGTCACCGACTATCGGCGCGGGGCGGATGAGCGGCCGCGCTATCTGGCGGCGACGCCGTTGGTCGAGCTCTCACTCGGCGACGCCGGGCGGGCGCTGATTCGGCCGTCGGGCACCGAGCCAAAGCTGAAGATCTACGTGGATCTTCGAGGGGATGCCGGGGATGACTGGCTCGGGGCCGAGGAGGAGTTGCTGGAAAGGGCGAACGCGGCAGCCGAGGACGCGGCATCGTTCCTGGGCATCTAGGGCCGCGTACCCAGGGTTGTAGACGTCCTATTTGGCGTCCTGGGCCCGCGGAACGAACGCCGCGCGTACCGCGGGCTGGAGACGCCAAATAGGACGTGGCGAACCCTGGGTACGCGGTCTTCTCGGGAAAGAATTCCCGTCAGCGCTGGCGTTCCGCGATAATCACGGTGACACCCCCCTCGCAAGGAGTCTCGATGGACATCCAGTCACTGCTCGGCGCCGATGCTGACGCCCTGCTCAATTACCAATCGACCGGCATTCCGAAGGAGGACCTCGTCCTTCCGGGCCCCGACTTCGTCGACCGCGTATTCGGCCAGACGGACCGCAACTCCCAGGTGCTCCGCAACCTCGGACTCCTCTTCAACAGCGGCCGCCTCGCCGGCTCCGGCTATGTCTCAATCCTCCCCGTTGACCAGGGAATCGAGCATTCCGGCGCGGCGTCGTTCGCCCCGAACCCGGCATACTTCGACCCGATCAACATCATCAAGCTCGCTATCGAAGGCGGCACCAACGCCGTCGCGACGACCTTCGGTGTCCTTGGCATGGCATCGCGCGCGTATGCGCACAAGATCCCGTTCATCGTCAAGATCAATCACAACGAGCTCATGACCTATCCGGCGACGTACGACCAGATCATGTTCGGTTCTGTCGAACGTGCGTGGGACCTCGGCGCTGCCGGCGTCGGCGCCACCATCTACTTCGGCTCCGAGGAATCGAATCGTCAGATCCAAGAGGTCGCCCAGGCGTTCGAAGCCGCCCACGACCTTGGCATGTTCACCGTGCTCTGGTGCTACATCCGCAACTCCGCGTTCACCGTCGATGGTGTCTCGTACGAGGCTTCGTCCGACCTCACCAGCCAGGCCAACCACCTCGGTGTGACGATCGAGGCTGACATCATCAAGCAGAAGCAACCGGAGAACAACAACGGCTATGGAGCGGTCGGGTACGGCAAGACGCATCCTCTCGTGTACGAGAAGCTGACGACCGACAATCCGATCGATCTCACCCGCTGGCAGGTCGTGAATAGCTACATGGGTCGTGCAGGGCTGATCAACAGCGGTGGCGCCTCGTCGGGAGCCGGCGACCTCGAGCAGGCGGTTCGGACGGCTGTCATCAACAAACGGGCCGGCGGCATGGGTCTCATCTCGGGCCGCAAGGCGTTCCAGCGCCCGATGGCGGAGGGGGCGGCGTTGCTGCACGCCATCCAGGACGTCTATTTGGATGACAGCATCACGGTCGCCTAGGCGGGGCGGACAAGAACAAAGGGAGGACGAGCAATGGCAATGAAGCTGCCACATGCGAAGTCGGTCGCGAGGAATCCGACCCAAGCAGAGATGCGGGAATGGACACTCGAGTACATGCCGCGCATCATCGAGACCGAGTTCCAAAACCTCAGCTACAAAGCGCTCATCAAGGCGAGGCTCTCCAAATCGACGTTCTTCGTCGACGACAACGAGAGCTTCAAGCCGGCAATGAGTCGTGCCGAGTACGACGAGTGGGCAGCGAAGCAAGACGCCTACATTGCCGACAAGGACATGATCCTGATCGAGGGCTACATCGGTCCCGATCCGGAGTTCCGCACCGCGAGCCGTCTCTACATGGAGAAGACGTCCGCGAACATCCCGGCGATGCAGCAGCAGCTGTTCTTCCCCAAGGACGATGCGTACGAGCCTGAGTTCACGGTCATCTACACGCCGGGCCTTCCGGCGCCGGGCAAGTCCGACGACCGGCTCATCGCCGTCGACCACGAGAACTATGTCACCCGCGTGTTTGGATCCGACTACTTCGGCGAGTCGAAGATGGGCGGACTCCGTATGTGGAACTACCTCGTGTACGAACGAGGCGGATTGGCACTCCACTCCGGTCTGAAGACATTCCCCGATGTCGACGGCGAGGAGAAGGTTGCGCTCATCCTGGGCCTCTCCGGTACCGGGAAGACAACAACGACGTTCCGCCAGCAGCTTGGTTCGCTGCCGGTTCAGGACGACTTCGTCGCGCTCTTCCCCGGCGGCAAGGTCTACTCGTCCGAGAACGGCTGTTTTGCGAAGACCTTCGGTCTTGATGAGGACGACGAGCCAACGATCTACGGCGGTACGACCCGTCCGGATGCGTGGCTCGAGAACACCCACACCGATCCGGACGGCAAAGTCGACTTCTTCGACGACTCGTACACCGCGAACGGGCGCTCGACGTTCCCGCTTGCGAACATCCGCCATCGCGATCCGAGCAACTTGCCACCTGTCAACTACCTGCTGCTCCTCAACCGCAATGAGAACATCATCCCTGCCGTGGTGAAGCTCAAGCGGGAGCAGGCTGCCGCCTACTTCATGTTGGGCGAGACGAAGGGTACGTCGGCCGGTGGTGCAGCTGAGGCCGGCAAGAGCTTGCGAGTCCCCGGAACGAACCCGTTCTTCTTCACGAACGACGCACTCCAGGGGCAGCGGCTGCTCGAGTTGCTCGAGACCATGCCAGACCTCGAGGTCTACCTCATGTCAACAGGCCGCGTCGGTGGCGAGGATGATGACGAGCGGTCCAAGAAGGTAAGGATCAAGCATTCGTCGGCCGTCGTTCAAGGCATCGTCGAAGGCACGATCGAGTGGGAAGAGGATCCGGACTTCGGCTACTACGTTGCAGCCGATTTGCCGGGCTTCGAGGATCCCGAAATCCTCCAACCGAGGCGCCTTTATGAGCGGCAAGGCCGGATGGACGAATACAACGCAATCGTGCGCCAACTCAAGGCCGAGCGACAGGAGTTCCTGAGGAGCTTCCCCGGGCTTGACGAGAGCATCGTCAACGCCATCTAGAACGGTCCTACGGTCGATCAACGGGGCGGCCTTCGGGCCGCCCCGTTTGTCCGTGTAGGCCAAGGAATAGCTGGGTTTGGAGCTGACTAGTTTCTCCATCAAGGTGGCGGGGCGGTTGGCCGATAACACGGTCGTGAGCGAGAAAGCCCCCAACCTCCCCGAGTCCATAGACACACGCGAGTTCTCCACAACCCGGAAGGGCTACGACAAGCGCGAAGTCAAAGAGTTCCTCCGTGAATTGGAGTCGAACTTTCGTGAGCTCGAGCACTGGGCCCAGGAGACGAAGACCCGGCTCCAGAAGGCAGAGTTCGAGTCCGAGAAGAGCCGATCGTCGGAGGGCCAATCGGTGGACAGCGCCATGGTGGCCGTCTTCGATGCGAAAGACCGAGTGCTCAGTCGCGCCCGCAAGCAGGCTGCGAAGATCGAGTCCGAGGCGCGCGACCGGGCCGCCGCCATCGAGCGTGAAGCCAATCGAATCGCTGAGGAATCGTCTCCCTCAGGCGACGGCGCTGCCGTCCTTGGCGATGCGCAGCGGCAGGCCGATGAGATCGTTGCTGCCGCTCGACTCGAAGCCGAAAGCATTCTTGCCGTTGACCGGAGCGGTGAGCAGGAGCGGATCGCCGAACTCGAGGCTGAGCGCGATCGCTTGACGGCGGAGCTGGAACAACTCGCCGTGGATGATGCTGTGTTGGCCGAAGAGGCCCAACGGCAGGCAGAAGACAAGCTCGCCGTTGAGCGGGTCAGCGACCAGGAACGGATTGCCGAACTCGAGGCTGAGCGCGATCGCTTGACGGCGGAGCTGGAGCAACGCGCCGTCGACGGAGCGGCGCTCATCGAGGAGGCGCAGCAGCAGGCTGATGCCATCGTTGAAGCGGCACAGCGCGAGGCTGAGACCATCCTTGCTGCTGAGCGGGCCAGTGAGCAGAATCGGATCGCCGAACTCGAAGCCGACCGGGATCGGCTGTCCGGCGATGTGCAAAGACTCGCCGACGAACTAGCTGCGGCGCTTGCCCCACATCCGGGCCGCGACGCTGAGGTTGCGCAAGCAGCCGAACAACTCCTGGCCGAGGCGCAACAGCGAGCCGACGATGTGGTCGCCGCTGCTGAGGACAAGAGCAGGGATCTCCAAGCGCAGGCGGCAGAACTCGATGATAGGGTTCGACTCCTCGAGTCCGAGCGGGAATCGATGGTCACAGAGCTCGAAAATCTCCGAGGCGAGCGCGAAGCTGAAGCTATCCAGATCGTTGCCGACGCCCAGGAGCAGGCCGCAACGGTCCTTGCTGAGGCGGCGACAGCTGCCGCTGAGCGAGCGGAAGCAATCCTCGCGGAAGCTGCCGCCGCAGCCGATGCGTTTGTGCCCGGTGCAGAAGCGGACGGTGGAGCAGCCGCCGACGTTTCGCGCGCGCTCGCCGAACAGGAGTCCGAGCGAATCCTGGAACAAGCGCGTGAGGAAGCAGATCAACTGCTCCAGCGGGCCGAACGAGAGGCGCAGAAGGTCGTCGATCTCCAGCGCGATCTCGAGGCTCGGATCGCCGTTCTCGATGACGATTCCGCCTCAGCGTCTGAGCGAGCGGCCGCGATCGAGGCCGCGGCGCGCGAACGGGCCCAAGGAATCATCGACCGATCCGAGGAGTCCGCGCGCGCGATCAAGCAGGCTGCCGCCCGCACGAGGGATCAGGCAGACCAGGACCGTCTCGAGGCAGCTCGCAAGGTCTCCGCTGCACAGCGTGACGCTCGCGAACTGATCGCGGACGCGGAAGAACGGATGCAGTCGATCTTGACCGGCTTCGACGAGCGTGGGGCCCAGATTCGCGAAGCTGCTGAAGAAGACGCAGCGCGGCTCGAATCCGAAGCCCAGGAGATGCTCGCGCAGGCCCTCGCCGAGAGTGCCACGATGCAGTCCGAAGCTGAGTCGGCGGCACAAGCCGTGGTCGCCGAAGCAGAGGAGCACCGGACGCGTGTCGAGTCCGAGGCGAAGGCGGCTGAGGAAGCCGCAGAGGCCCTCGCCGCGCAGTATGCCACCGAGTTCGAAGAGCAGAAGGCAGAACTCGACTACCGGCTCGCGGAGGTCGTGGCTGCCGAGGAACGGACGGGCGCAGCCATCGCCGAAGGGCAAGCCCGGGTCGATCAGTTGCGAGCCGAGGCGACGAGGATCGAAGACGAGGCGGCGGCGATCCGTCAGGAAGCGGAGCGGCTCAAGACCGACGCCGAACAGGAGTCGGCGGCGATCACCGAGCAAGCCAAGCGCGAGGCACAAGCGATGCTCGACGAGGCCGAACGCCAGCGCCTCTCCGCCGAAGCCCAGGCTGAAGAAATCGTGGCCGATGCACGTCGACTTCATGAGGAAGCCGAGTCGGTCCGCTCCGCAGCGCGAGACGAAGCAGTCGCCGTCAAGGAAGAAGCAGAGCGGGCGCGCCGGGACGCCGAGGTAGCAGCCGAGGTCCTCGAACGGGAAGCCGAGAACATTCGCGCCGAGGCCGATGAGTACGCCAACGCCGCGATCGCTCGTGCTGAAGCGGACGCGGAGCAGACCTTCGACCGTGCGTACCGCAGTATCGAGGCCCGCTACGTCGAGGCCGAGATCGAGCAGGAGCGAGCCCTTGAACTCCTCGTCGACGCCGAGATGTCGTGGGAGGCGGCCAGCGAGCAACACGCCATCCTTGCTGCTGCCGAGGTTCGAGCGGAAGAGAGGATCGCTTCGGTCGACGAGATTGCTCGCCAAGCCGAGGAAGCCGTCATCGCCGCGTACGAGGAGTCTGAGCGTGTGCGCGCTGACGCCAATGCGGAGGCCGATGAGCTTCGCTCTGGTGCTCGCGAAGAGGTCGAGCGTCGTCTGCAGGAGGCGACGGAAGAGAGTGCGCGGCTTCGTGGTGAGGCCGAAGTGTTTCTCGCAACGGCCAATGCGGAGGCCGATGAGCTTCGCTCTGGTGCTCGCGAAGAGGTCGAGCGTCGTCTGCAGGAGGCGACGGAAGAGAGTGCGCGGCTTCGTGGTGAGGCCGAAGTGTTTCTCGCAACGGCCAATGCGGAGGCCGATGAGCTTCGCTCTGGTGCTCGCGAAGAGGTCGAGCGTCGTCTGCAGGAGGCGACGGAAGAGAGTAAGCGACTCCGCCGTGAGGCCGACGAGTCCGCAACGGCGATGATTGCCCGCGCCGAGGAAGCCGCAGAGTCAGCCCAGTCAGATGCCCAGATTGCTAGTGCGGCGGCGGAGGAGCAGGCCATGCTCCTCCGATCCGAAGCCGAGGAACTCCTCACCGAGGCACGGGATTCGGTGGAAGCCATGACGGCCGCAGCCCGGGACGACGTAGCGAAGATGCGGGAGAAGGCGGCAACCGTCCGTCACGAGTACGAGGAGCAGCTGCAGGTCCTGCAGAACGCGGAAGACCGGGCGGCGAAGGTCATCGCCGAGGCCGAAGGGACGGCAGCAGGGAAGCTCGAGGAAGCGGAAGCTCGCGCCGAACAGATCCTCGCCGACGCTTTGGCTCGGAGCGATCAAGTCGACGAGCGTGAGCGCGAGGTCGCGCAGATCATCGAAGAGTCCGAAAACGAGGCCCGTGGCTCGGCGCAGATGATCGCCGATGCCGAGGCGCAGGCCAACAAGATCCGTCTCGAGGCGAATGAGCTTCGCGACGAGGCCGATCGGGTTCTGACTGCGGCACGTATGCAGGCGTCTGATCTCTCAGAGGCAGAACAGCAGGCCTTCTCCATCGTCGAACAAGCCCAGCGCGAAGCTGTGGGCATCCGGGCGGCAGCGGAGGGCGAGGCAACTGCGGCAAGGGCAGAGATCGATCGCCTCCAGGCCGAAATCGCAAACCTGGAAGACACGAGGGTCGAGAGCGCATCGACGATTCGTGAGGTTGAGCAGATGCGCGCCGAGCTGGCGGGAAGGCGTGAGGAGTTGAATCGCCGTTCCGCTGAGCACGACGCCGCGGAGGATGACCTGCGCGCACGGTTCGCGGAGATCGAACGACGCGAGTCCGAGGTGGCGGACCGAGTGGCTGCCGTCGATGCGGCTGGTCTCTCCCTGGACACAGCGGCGACGGCCGGCGAAGCGGCCGAAGAAGCGCTCCGAGTGGCAAACGAGCAGGCCGGGCAGATCCTGGCAGAGGCGTCGGCCCGAGCCGAGCAGCTAGCGATCGAGGCAAAGCAGTCCGCTGAGGCGGTCATGGCCGAAGCCGAACAGCGTCGGACTGAGATCGAGGCCCAGGCGGACCGCATTGAACAAGAACGCGCCCGGTTGGCCGAGGAGCGCCGCGCAGCGGAAGAGCTGGCATCGGCGGCAGAGCCTCGACCTACTGCGGTCGTAGAACCAGACGAATCCCGAGCTGTCGAGTGGCGGGACGAAGCTCCCGTGGTGGCCGTGCCGGATGAGGCAAGCTCTGCCGACCGCGCCGAGGATACGGCCGACGCCCCGGAACCCGAGGAACCGGCTGCGACGGCCAAGAAGCCCGCGGACGATGATGACGACGAGGTGCAGCGGAGCCGCTACGAGCGGAATTCAGCGAAGCTACCCCGCATCGGTGATGATGCCGCCAATGTGGTTCGATCGCTCGAGTCGTTCAGGCAGTCACTGCGCGGTTCGTAGGCCGCATCCCACATCCAGGTGACTTCTCGCCTATCTGATCGCAGGGATCGTCGCGGCCGAACTCCAAAGTGCCTCGATCTCGTCAGGATCGACCGGTACATCTCGTGAGAGGTTGTCGCAGCCGGACTCGGTGACCAGCAAGTCGTCTTCGATCCTGACTCCGATCCCGAGGAACTCCGTGGGGACCTCATGGGTGATCGTCTCGGCATCCGCTTTGCGCTCCTCGATGATCCGTTTCGCCTCTGCGGCACCTTCCTCATAGGCAAGGTCTCGCTCTGCATCCAGATCGAAGGGGGCCTTTGCGAGCGTGAGTGTCGCCTTCTCCGGAGCGATGTAGATGCCCGGTTCGACGGTGAACGCCATTCCGGGCGCAAGGGCACGGCCGACACCGTCGATCCGATACGGCCCGGAATCGTGGACGTCCATTCCGAGCCAGTGCCCAAGTCCATGGAAGAAGAACTCTCGGTACCACCCGTAAGCGATCGCATCGTCAACCGGCCCCGGCAGGAGACCGAGGTTCACCATTCCTTCGGTCAGAACCTGAACGGCAACGTCGTGCATGTCGGTGTACGGGAGCCCCGGTCGGCAGACGTCGATCACTGCCTCTTGCGCCGCGAGAACCACCTCATACACGGCACGCTGCGGAGCGGTGAAACGGCCATTCACCGGGAACGTACGCGTGATGTCCGACGACAGATAGCCGATCTCCGCGGCGGCATCGATGAGGAGAAGATCACCGTCTTCCATCAGTCGGTCGTTCTCCGTGTAGTGGAGAATGCAGGCGTTGTCCCCTGAGGCGACGATCGACGGATACCCTTCACGTACCGCGCCGGAAGAGCGGAACACGTACTCCATTGCCGCCTGCACTTCGTGTTCGGTGCGACCAGGTGCGGCGAAGCGAATCGCTTCGACGTGTCCGGCCGCGGAGATCCGACAGGCCTCCTTCAGGGCCGCGACCTCATCGGGCGACTTGATGAGCCGAAGTTCGTCCAGAACAGTGGACGGGTCGGCAATCACCGAAGGAACGGTGACCCCGGTTCGGTTGCGCCATCCAAGCGCCTGTCGCACCGCCCCGAGCACACGGGCATCAATCGCAGAGCCGACGGCATACCAGAGCGTGTTGCGCTCCCGCAGGCGGTCACGGAGGACCTTGTCGAAATCCGTGAGTGCGAACGCAGCATCGGCGCCGAAGCTCGCGACCGCCCCCTCGACTCCGGCTCGTTTGCCGTTCCACGCTTCCATCTCCGGATCGCGGGGGCGCACGAAGAGAACATACGGTTGCTCGTGGGCGGGATCGAGCAGCGCTATTGCGTCCGGTTCGTCAAAACCGGTGAGGAAGTAGAAGTCCGACGACTGTCGGAACACGTGGTCGACATCGTCGTTGCGGACGGCTTCGGATGATGCGGGAATGACTGCGATGCCATCACCAAGGGCGGCGGCGAACTGAGTGCGGCGGTGGGTGAATCGTTCCATGTGAGGAGTCTCGGGCCCTTGCCACTCCTGCGCAAGTTCTGCTTCACCTGGGTGGAGAGGGAAGCGCCTAGAGTGGAAGCGCCGGGCTACCTGACCCGGTTCGAATGGGGTTATTCCAACGGGAGGATCGATGACGCGACAAAGACGATGGTTCGGTCTGCTGGGGCTGCTCGCAGCCATGGCGATGATCGCCGCAGCGTGCAGCGACTCGAGCGACGATACGACAACGACCGCCGCGGCTGCCGCGGAGACCACCACAACAGCCGCCGCCATGTCGGGCGAAGGCCTCACGTTCGGCATGATTCTCGTTGGGCCCGAGAACGACACTGGCTGGTCCCAGGCTCATTTCGAGGCGGGGCAGTACGTCGAGGAGAAGACCGGAGCGACGATGATCTCGCTCGACTCGGTCAACCCGGCCGATCGACCCGAGACGTCGGTCGAGCAAGTGGTCGACGACATGATCGAACAAGGTGCCAGCCTCATCTTCGCGACGTCGGATGACATGAGGGACGGTATCGAAGCGGCAGCAGCAGCCCATCCCGATGTTCCGATGATCTGGTCGTCGGGAGACAATGCGTGGGAGGAAGGTGAGGCCTACCGCGCCGACCTTCCGAATCTCGGCAACATCATGGGGAAGATGACCTACGGCAAGATGATTGCCGGATGTGCGGCTGCGTTGACTTCAGAAACCGGCAAGATTGCCTATCTCGGGCCGCTCATCAACGATGAAACTCGGCGGCTTGCCAGCGCCTTGTATCTCGGTGCGCAGTACTGCTGGGAGGAGGCGGGCAAGGATCTCGCCGATCTCAACGTTGAAGTGAATTGGATCGGCTTCTGGTTCAACATTCCCGGTGTGACCCTCGATCCAACTGAAGTCACCAACGCCTTCTTCGATGGCGGTGCCGATGTTGTGGTGTCGGGTATCGATACGACTGAGGCTTTGGTCGTGGCCGGACAACGCGCTGATGCCGGCGAAGCCGTATGGGCGATTCCGTACGACTTCGTTGGGGCATGCTCGGAGGCGCCGGACGTGTGCCTGGGTGTTCCGTACTTCAACTGGGGTCCGTCCTACCTGGATGTGGCCGAGTCGGTCCTTGCCGATTCGTTCACGGCCGATTTCCAGTGGATCCCGCCGGACTGGACCGA
>Ga0316192_10000520_pt1 | contig 28454 bp, 27 predicted proteins | sample MerIslwburrow_MG_FD_204931 | JGI IMG/M metagenome (GOLD analysis project Ga0316192, IMG submission 204931) | Coastal sediment microbial communities from Maine, United States - Merrow Island worm burrow | ecosystem: Environmental > Aquatic > Marine > Coastal > Sediment | place: USA: Maine...
CGGTATCAGTTTTGAGTCCACCGGAACACCATGATGCAGTCATTAATGAAGAGAGTCCGGCCATTTGTGGCATGACCGACCTGAGCCAGATTCGCCCTCTAATGGTAGAGCCTTTTGCCACACTGAGTCACGCCAATGAAAGGATGATCAATTATGCCGTGCGCTTGTTGTTTGTTACTCAGGGGCAACAACAGATGATCGGCATTATTACAGCATCAGATATTCTCGGCGAAAAGCCGGTGAAGTATATGCACGAGGTCGGTTGTACCCATGCTGACATCCTGGTGCGGGATATTATGTCGCCGGCCACCTCGCTTGAGGCCTTGAATCTGGCTGATGTTGAGTGCGCCCGGATTGGCGACGTGATTGAAACTTTGCGCATTAGTGGCCGGCAGCATGCGCTGGTGGTCGAGACTGATACGGATGCCAGAATAGAGCATGTCTGCGGTATTTTTTCGACGGCGCACATCAGTCGACTGATGCATGCCCGGGTTGAGGTTGCCGAAGTGGCGACCAGTTTTGCTGCAATTCAGAGCGCTCTGAGTTAAACGTAATTGGCCAGTGTGCCTGGCCCGGCCAGCCAGCCAGCAACAGCGGCGGTGGGCATCGGTCTGCTGATGTGATAACCCTGGGCGGTGTCGCAGCCGAGATCTTTGAGCATTCGCATCGGTTCTTTGCGTTCAACACCCTCGGCCACAACCTTGAAACCCAGGTTGTGGCCGAGATCAATGACCGACATGACGATGGCGGCGTCATTTTTGTCGGTATCCATATTCTTGACAAAAGATTGGTCAATCTTGAGTTCGTCGATGGGCAGGCGTTTGAGGTAAGACAATGAGGAATAACCGGTACCAAAGTCGTCAATAGATATCCTGATTCCGAGATCGCTTAGCGATTTGATGATGTCGATGGCGGAATCAATATTCGACATCAGGGTATTTTCGGTGATTTCGATTTCAAGATTTTCTGCTGAAGTCTGGCTGATCTCCAGGGCGTTTTTCACCGATTGAACAAAATTGTGATCCTGAAATGAGCGGGCTGAGACATTGATGGCCACGGGGGTGTGAATGCCGTTGTTACCCCAATGCAGACTTTGTTTAAGTGCGGTGGCGATGACCCACTCCGTTAGCTCTTTCATCAGCCCCATTTGTTCTGCTACCGGGATGAAGTGTGCCGGCGATAGGTGTCCCCTGGTTGGGTGTTGCCAGCGGATCAGGGCCTCGAGGCCGCTGGTTTTACCGGTTTCAAGCTGTATCTTGGGTTGATAATAGAGTTTAAATTCGTCTTCTTTGAGGCCGTTTTTGATGCTGCTGACAAGGTGTATCTGGTTGCGATAGGGTTCATCCAGCCCACTTTTGTAGAACTGGTATGGCTGATTGTTGCGTTTTGAGGCGTACATGGCCATATCGGCACAGCGCACCAGAGTGTCGGCATCGTCACCATGTTGTGGGTAAATGGTGATGCCAATGGCGACACCAATATAGAGCTCGTTGCCACCAAAAAAATAGGGTTGATTAAAGCAGGACTGAATTTTATTGGCGACGTTTATCGCAGCGGATCTACCGTCATCGACCAGCGGCAGCAGAATGGCAAATTCATCGCCGCCGAGTCTGGCCAGGGTGTCGCCATCACGCAGCAGTTTACCCAGACGGTGGCTGACCTGGCATAAAACCACATCACCAGCGGCATGGCCGAGGGTGTCATTGACGTATTTGAAGTGATTCAGGTCGAGCATCATCAGTACCGCATGTTTGTCCGACTCGCGTTTGGCGATGGCAATATTCTGATTGATGCGATCATGCCAGAGGGCGCGATTGGCCAGGCCGGTAAGGTCGTCGGTGGTGGCCATCAGTTCAAGTTTGCTGTGGGCCAGCTTGGCCTCGGTGATTTCTTCCATAATGCCGTCAATCCGGATTACGCTGCCTTCGCTGCCGATAAAGGGGTGGAAGGTGCGTTTGAACCAGCGTTGCTTATTGCCTGGCGCGTGGACGCGGCTTTCAACCGTGACGGTTGCGCCGGCCATGGCGCGTGACCAGGCCGCTTCGACGCTGGGGCGATCTTCCGGAATGGTCCAGGCCAAACAGGGAATTGGCAGCTCCATGCTGATAGGGGATATTTCTTCTACGGTAGGGCTGACATAAAGAGGGATGTTGTTGACGACATCAACCGACCAGATGACCTGGGGGATGTTTGTCAGCAGATCCGAGATTTGCCGCTGTAGGTGTTCGACCTTGTCTTTTTCAGCTTCGATGGAGCCCGCGGCTGCCTGCCAATAGCCTTCCAGCATCATGCCCATATCACGGAATAACAGTTTATTCAGGCAATCGTTTAATGAGCCGCGATCAGTATCGAGTATCTGCTTGGCTTGAGAAATGATTGTGGACAGATGCTTTTGATACAAACGGTAGGCCCCCATAATCCAGACGGGATCAATTTTTCTATCATGGTGAACCAGGCCAATGTGTTTCAGGCGGGCTAGATATTGAGGGTCATTTTGATCGGTGAGCAGGGATATAAGGTGATCAACCTGTTTTTTGCTCAGCTCTTTGAGTTTGCCGCCATTATCAGCGTAACTATTTAAAAGTTTGGATGTGGCAGGGAAGCAAAACAGGTAGTCGTAAAAGACGGTGGCAAAACTATCGGCACCATTGGTTAATACGTCTTGATATTTATCCAGCAGCTTGAGTTGTTTTGAATTGATCTCAAGAAAGGCGTTGATTTCCTGATCAGGAAATTGCTGACCCTCGTTCATACCTAACCACCCCCGGTTGTGTAACTCACCCTTTACTATAGGGTATCGCGGTATTTGGGGCTAATATTTGAGGTCGATATTTTTTGCGTAAATTATTGTGTTGGGCAATACGGCTGGATTTATGAGCCACAGCCGAATGAAGCGCTGCAGCCATATTGGTAATTGAGCTGGTCTGGTCTGGCGGTTTTGGCCCATTTGACAACGGCGCGTATGCCGCTAGCGCCGCCACAGTCTTGAGGCAAAAATAATGTTGCCTCCAGCTCTTCTTCCAGCTCGGCTATTTTTTCTATATCACCGGCTGTTAGTTTGCGTAATGTCATTACTGTGCTGTTGATGCAGGGTGAACATTCCTGGCTGGGGTGTGGCAGAGCGGTTATGCCGGTACGGCTTAGTAGTGCGTCCCGCTGTGATTGATCAAGATTAAAGAATGGCTGCCAGACGCGGCGTTCGCCATTGAACTCACAGCTGTCTATATATTCAGGGATATCTGTAAAATTGGTTTCAACCCCAGATTTTGGCAGTAATACGGTGGCCTTTGATTCCGGATCAACCTCGTCTGCCCATTTCAGAAAGGGGATGCCCTTTAAATGTAAGGCGCACCATTGCCGTTGGCGAGAAGGAAAGCCGCCCTTCATTTCCATGACTTCATCAAACGGAGTTGCTGGTTGAATGTGCTTTACCTTGAAACCTAGTCCTCGGGTAAAATTTTCGCATAGCGAAACATAATCAAGCCAATCCTCGGCTGCCCAGCCGGTATCGACATAGACAACCGTGACATCTTCCAGTCCCTGTTCATGGGCCCACTGGATTAGTGCGATGGAGTTGTTGCTGTAATTGCTGCGCAATATATACATGGCTGAAGTAGGTAATTAATGCCTGATAAAGTTCAAAGATAACAAAATTAGATAAGCTTTGTCTGATGGGGGTTGAAATGGTTGTCGGCTACGCTTGAACAATAATTGGCCAGTTGTCGGATCTGGAGTAAAATAGCCGGTTCCTTTCTTGGATGGTTACTCCATGTTCTATCAAGATCAATTCGATGTCATTGTAGTTGGCGGCGGCCATGCTGGGACCGAGGCGGCTCTGGCCGCGGCACGCATGGGTGTTAAGACCCTGCTGTTGACTCACAACATCGAAACTCTGGGGCAGATGAGTTGTAATCCGGCCATTGGCGGTATCGGCAAGGGCCACCTGGTTAAAGAGGTTGATGCCCTTGGTGGCGTCATGGCCCGCGCGGCAGACCGGGGCGGCATCCAGTTCCGCATTCTTAATGCCAGTAAAGGTCCGGCCGTGCGTGCCACCCGCGCCCAGGCTGACCGTGTTCTATATAAAGCGGCTGTGCGCGAAACCCTGGAAAGCCAGCCCAATCTGCAACTTTTTCAGCAGTCGGTTGATGATCTGATTGTCGAAAACGGCCGTGTCGTTGGTGTGGTGACCCAGATGGGTTTGAAGTTTCGCGCCAGGACAGTGGTGTTGACGGTGGGTACCTTTCTCGGTGGCCGCATCCATATTGGTATGGAAAATTATCAGGGCGGCCGCGCCGGCGATCCGCCAGCCAACGCCCTCGCCCAGCGCCTGCGTGAATTGCCCTTCAGTGTTGACCGGCTCAAGACCGGCACGCCGCCGCGCATCGATGGCCGCAGTATCGATTTTAGCCAGCTGGAAGCGCAGCCCGGCGATGACCCGGTGCCGAGTTTTTCCTTTCTCGGTAAACCGCAGGATCACCCGCGCCAGCTCAGTTGTTTTATCGCCTACACCAACCAGCAGACCCACGACATTATCCGTGGCGGCATGGACAGATCGCCCATGTACACTGGAGTGATTGAGGGGGTCGGTCCGCGCTATTGTCCCTCAATTGAGGATAAGGTGGTGCGTTTTGCCGACAAATCATCGCATCAGCTCTTTATTGAGCCTGAGGGTTTGACTACCCACGAGGTCTATCCCAATGGAATTTCCACCTCCCTGCCCTTCGATGTTCAACTTGCGTTGGTGCGCTCTATTAAGGGTTTTGAGAATGCCTTTATCAGCCGTCCTGGTTATGCCATCGAATATGATTATTTTGATCCGCGTGAATTAAAATCCAGCCTCGAGACCAAGCACATGGGTGGGTTGTTTTTTGCCGGCCAGATCAACGGCACTACGGGTTATGAAGAGGCGGCGGCCCAAGGCCTGATGGCGGGCATGAATGCCGCCCTGCAGGTGCAGGAAAAAGAGCCGTGGTGCCCACGCCGGGATGAGGCCTATATTGGTGTGTTGATTGATGACCTGATTACTTGCGGTACCCAGGAACCCTATCGCATGTTTACCTCTCGGGCTGAATATAGATTGCTGTTACGTGAGGACAATGCCGATCTGCGCCTGACCGAAAAAGGGCGTCAGTTGGGCTTGGTCGATGACGAACGTTGGGCAGCATTTTGTCTTAAACGTGAGGCAATTGAGCAGGAACAGCAGCGATTAAGCGGTAAGTGGTTGCGTCCGGGTGATGCAGGCATAGAAGCTATTGAGTCTGTGTTGGGGTGTAAATTGAATAAAGAGGTGCGGGCCACGGAGGCCCTGCGCCGACCGCAGGTGGATTATCAGTCGCTGGTGTCGCTGGTGGGTATGGGGCCTGGCGTGGATGATCCCAAGGTGGCCGAGCAGATTGAGATTCAGGCCAAGTATTCCGGTTATATAGATAGGCAGCGCGATGAGATCGAGCGTCAGCGCAAATATGAAGAGGCGGTTTTGCCTGACGATTTCGATTTTGCAGCGGTTTCAGGTTTGTCGAATGAGGTAAAGCAGAAGCTGATCCATCAGCGCCCCGCCACCATTGGTCAGGCAGCGCGTATTCCAGGGGTGACGCCAGCGGCGATTTCGTTGTTGCTTGTTTATCTGAAAAAGCGCAGCGGCAAGCCGCGTAAGCTGGCATAAGCCCAGCCAATTTATTGGAAATTGAATGAATAAAATTGTTTCTGTATTGCTTTGTGTTTTGCTGGGGATGTCGGTAGCGGTGGCGGAGCCGTTGATGGAAAAGGGTCTGGTTCGTATAAAAAGCCCCCATAGCGTGGCGGTGACGCTGGATCGTCTGGAGCAAGTCTTGAAAGACAAGGGAGTGACCATTGTTACCCGCTGGAGCCACGCTGCGGGTGCGGCAAAGGTGGGTATCACGCTGCGACCGACTGAGCTGCTGCTGTTTGGCAATCCCAGGCTGGGCAGTCATTTTTTTACCAGCCAGCAAACGGCGGGCATCGATCTGCCCATGAAGGCCCTGGCCTGGGAAGATGAGTCTGGCCAGGTGTGGCTGGGTTATAACGACCCTGCCTATATCGCAGAGCGGCACGGCATCAAGGATCGTGTTGAGGTGATGCGGAAGATGACTAATGCCCTGGATAAGTTTAGCGCCATGGCGGTTGCGCCCTGATGAGTGACAGAGAGGTATTAATAAAGGGCTTGGCTCAACTGGATTTGGTTCTGGAGGATGTGGCGCAGCAGCAATTGCTTGATTATCTTGCGCTGCTGCAGAAGTGGAATAAGATCCATAACCTGATTTCGCGCAAAGAGAGTGACAACCTGGTGGTGCGTCATCTGCTCGACAGTCTGGTTGTGTTGCCTTACATTAACGGCTCTCGTGTTGTCGATGTTGGTAGCGGTGCCGGTTTGCCGGGGATTCCTCTGGCGATAGCCAATCCGCAATGTCACTTTACCCTGCTGGATTGCAATAGCAAAAAGGCTCGATTTCGTAATCAGGCAGTCATTGAGCTTGGTTTGAAAAATGTAACGGTGGTGGATGCGCGGGCTGAGGAGTTTCGTCCTGAGCAGGGTTTTGATAGCGTGATTTCGCGCGCCTTTGCCACTATCGCCGATATGCTGACGGTGGCGGGCCATCTGGCTACGCCCGGCGGGAAGTTTCTGGCGCTGAAGGGTGTTTATCCCGAACAAGAGTTGGCTGAGTTGCCGCAAGGCTATCGGCTGGAGGTGGTGCATCCGCTGGCTGTGCCTCTTTTGGGGGCTGAGCGGCATCTGGTTGTTGTGGTGCGTACCGAAGATTAACTGAAGTAGGAAAGCAGGCCCATGGCAAAGATTATTGCAGTCACCAATCAGAAAGGCGGCGTTGGCAAGACCACTACCACTATTAATCTGGCGGCTTCGCTGGCAGCGACCAAGCGACGGGTAATGCTGATCGATCTTGATCCACAGGGTAATGCCACCATGGGTAGCGGCATCGACAAGAGTGCTGTCGAAGCCAGTTGTTGCGAAGTGTTGTTGGCAGAGATGCCGGTGCGTGATGTGATCGTTCGTGCCGAACAAGCGGGTTACGATCTAATCCCCGCCAATGCCGATGTTACCGCCGCTGAGGTGCGTTTGATGGGGCTGTCTAATCGCGAGGAGCAGTTGCGCTGTGCCTTGGCTGAAATTCGCCAGGATTACGATTACATTCTGATTGACTGCCCGCCATCGCTGAACATGCTGACGGTTAATGCGCTGGTGGCGGCGCAGTCGGTGCTAATTCCGATGCAGTGCGAGTATTATGCCCTTGAGGGTTTGACCGCCCTGCTTGAAACCATTGAGCAGATCCGTGTGGCCAGTAATCCTGCGCTACAGATCGAAGGTCTGCTGCGCACCATGTACGATGCCCGTAATAATTTGGCCAATGATGTATCAGAGCAATTGATGCATCATTTTGCCAGCAAGCTTTATCGCACCGTAATTCCGCGTAACATCCGTCTGGCTGAGGCGCCAAGCCATGGTTTGCCGGTGATGATGTATGACAAGGCTTGCGCGGGTAGTTTGGCGTACCTGGCTTTGGCGGGTGAGATTATCCGTAAGGAACAAAGTGGCGAACTGCCAAAGGCCGCAGTTTAACGATAGCTTAGAGAATTGTAGATAAATATGGCAGCAAAAAAGCGTGGTTTAGGGCGGGGTTTGAATGAGTTGTTGGCGGGCTCCAATCTGGCGTCAGCGGCGACCAGTGATGGAGCTGCGGATGCTGTATCAGAAAAAGATTTGCTCAAAATCCTGCCCGTTGATCTAATGCAGCGCGGTGTCTATCAGCCGCGTGTTGATATGCATCCGGAGACCCTGCAAGAACTGGCAGATTCAATCAAGGCGCAAGGTGTGGTACAGCCAATTGTGGTTCGCCCCATCGGCAACAAACGCTATGAGATTATCGCCGGCGAACGTCGCTGGCGTGCGTCACAGATGGCGGGGCTGCAAGAGATTCCATGTGTAATAAAGGATGTGCCGGATCAGGCGGCCATGGCCATGGCGCTGATCGAGAATATCCAGCGTGAAGATCTGAACTCCATGGAAGAGGCGCGAGCCCTGCAACGTCTGATTAAAGAATTTGAGCTGACTCACCAGCAGGCGGCTGATGCTGTGGGTCGTTCACGTGCGGCTGTTTCCAATTTATTGCGTTTGTTGGAGCTTGAAGAAGAAGTTTGTGTATTGGTTGAGCATGGCGATCTGGAAATGGGCCATGCCCGTGCCCTACTTGCTTTGCAGGGTGAGGCTCAGCGCGAGGCAGCCCGTTTTGTGGTGGCAAAAGGTTTGTCTGTGCGTGAGACTGAGCGTTTGGTTAAGCGTAAACAAGAAGAACATAAGTCCGTAGCAAAGCCGGTCGTAGAAGATCCGAATGTGCGCAAACTCGAAGAAGAATTGTCAGGCAAGCTGGCGGCCAAGGTCAAGATTCAGCATGGCGCCAAAGGCAATGGCAAGGTTGTGATTCAATATAATAATTTGGATGAGCTGGATGGGATTTTGGCTCAAATGGGTAAGTCTGAATTCTAGCGCGAGCGTTTGGTTTTTTAGTTTTACAGTGTTTTGTTTGCCCCTAAGGGTTGCAGTGACATATAGACGCGGGCTATACTCACGCGCCGAAACAGAGTGCATATCCTGGAATGATTAAAACAACAGGCCCAGCTTTGATTCTAGCGGGTGTGGGAACGCATTTGGCGGCAATGGTAATCGTCGGTTTTGCCTTGGGGTTTGGGCTTGATTACTTAATAGATACGACGCCTGTGTTTATGCTGATATTCGGGATCCTTGGCTTTGTAGGTGGGATATTAAGAGCCATTGATTTGTTAAATAGGTATAAGTAAGTGGACATTGCTGTAGGTCAGGTGCAAACCAGCGCAAAAAAAGTGGCTGGGCTGCAAATAATAATAGCTGCACTGACGGCGGTAGTGTTTGGGGTTATTGAAGGTGGTTGGGCAGCAGGTTCAGCGTTCTTTGGTGGCTTTATAGGTTTGACGGTTTCGTTGCTGTTGCGACGAGGTGTGCTGAAGGCGAATGAAATCGCCCGGGAAGACCCTAAGCGAGGCATGATTGTTCTTTATGCTGGCGCTGTGCAACGATTTGTTGTGGTCTTGGCTTTGTTTGGTTTGGCTTTAGGCTGGCTGGATATGACACCGTTGGCCGTGGTAATCGGATTTGGCTGTGCGCAACTAGCATATGCGGTGGTGATGAAAAAAAGTGCTCACCCGGCTAGTCGCAAATAAAAAGAATATATAATTTTTTTGGGAGATAGACGCTTGTCAGCAGATAGTTCTAGTGGCGGTACAGTCGCATATATCCAACATCATTTGACCAATCTCTGTGTCGGTGATTGTGATCCTGTAACACATGCGGCGGCAGGTTTTTGGGCGTTCCACCTTGATACTATATTTTTTAGTACGCTGTTGGCGGCGCTGATTGTTTTTACCAGCTGGCGTCTGGGTCGTAATCTTCAGACTGACACGCCAACAGGCTTTCAAAATTTTGTTGAAACAATTGTTGATTTCGTAAGCCAGCAAGTAAAAGATACTTTTCCTGGGCATAACCCGTTGATTGCACCGTTGGCCCTGACGATTTTTGTCTGGGTGTGGTTGATGAACTTTATGGATTTGATTCCAGTTGATTTGCTTCCAGTAATTGCCAGCTGGTTTGGTATTGGTTATCTCAAGGTTGTACCAACCACTGATTTGAGCACTACGATGGCGATGTCGTTGACTGTTTTTGCCTTGATCCTGTTTTATAATATTAAGATCAAAGGTGTGGCTGGTTATCTGAAGATGTTTTTGTTTCACCCTTTTGGCAAGTTTTTTGTGCCGGTAAACATTGTTATGACAGCGATCGAAGAGCTGGCTAAGCCCTTAAGTCTTGGCCTGCGTTTGTTTGGTAACTTGTTTGCTGGTGAACTAGTGTTCCTCTTGATCGCCCTGATCGGTGGCACAATGGCGGTTGGTCTTGGCGCTGCGTTCTGGCTGCCGCTGCAAGTGTTGTTGGATCTAGGTTGGTTAATTTTCCACTTGTTGGTAATTACGCTGCAAGCGTTCATCTTTATGGTGTTAACCATCGTCTACCTAGGTATGGCGCACACCTCCGATGAGGAACACTGATCCTGAACTGAGATTAAGTTCAGAGGATATTGTTTTTAGTGGTTTTGTTTTAATTATAATTTTTATCTTTAAATAAGGAGAGTAACAAATGACAGCTGATATGGTCGCTATGATCTATGCTTACACTGCTGTTGGCGTTGGTGTAATTTTGGCCGCGGCAGGTATGGGTTCAGCCATTGGTTGGGGCCTGATTTGTGCGAAGACACTGGAAGGTATTGCTCGTCAGCCTGAAATGCGTCCTGCCCTGATGACTAACATGTTTATCTTTGCTGGTCTGATGGAATCTTTTCCATTCATTATTCTGGCTTTCGCTATGTGGTTCCTGTTCGCCAACCCATTCGTTGGTGCACTGTCTGCCGCAATTAGCTCTATTGGCTAAGGCAAATATCTCTCAGCTAATAGAAACTAAGGGGATATACTAGTGAATATTACAGCGACCCTACTTGCTCAGATCGTAGCCTTTGTGCTGTTGATCTGGTTTGTAAATAAGTTCTTATGGGGCCCTATGAGCGCTATGTTGGAAGATCGTCAAAAGCGTATTGCTGACGGTTTGGCAGCTGGTGAAAAAGGCAAAAAAGAACTGGAGCTGGCGGAGAAACGTGCGACTGATGCACTGAAAGACGCAAAGGCCCAAGCATCTGAAATCCTGGTTCAAGCTGAAAAGCGTGGCTCAGCGATTGTTGAAGAAGCAAAAGGCAAAGCGCGTGAAGAAGGTGGTCGTATCGTGGCTGCGGCAAATGCAGAAATTGAACAAGAAGTTAACCGAGCTAAAGAAGAGATTCGTGGCAAGGTTGCTGAAATTTCTGTCGCTGCTGCTGCCAAGATCATTGGCCGTGAAATCGACGCTAAAGCACACGACAAACTAATTAAAGATTTGGCTACCCAGATTTAATCCTGACTATGGCAGAAAAAACTACAATTGCACGACCCTATGCACTGGCAATATTTGAAAGTGCAAAAGCAAAGGGTCAATTGGCAAAGGTCACAGAAGCACTGCACATTGCTGCAGCTGCTGTGTCTGACCCTGCACTAGCGTCTCTGATCGGTAACCCCGGTGTGGCAGACGACAAAATTACCGCATTGTTAACTGATATATGCGGCGATAATTCTAGTGCGGAGGTTGGAAATTTCTTCAAACTGTTGGCTGAGTATAATCGGCTGACTGTTTTACCTGAAATTGCAGACCTTTTTGATAGTTATCGCGCAGAAGAAGAAAGCACAGTTGAAGCTGAAGTTATTTCAGCGGCAGAACTGAGTGAAGCGCAGAAGACCGATATTGCAAGTGGCTTGAAAAAGCGCTTGGGCCGTGACATCACTCTTCAATGTTCAATTGATGAGAGTCTGGTTGGCGGTGCAATTATTCGGGCAGGAGATCTGGTGATAGACGGGTCAATAACGAGCCAGCTAAACAAGCTTGGCCAAGCGTTGTCTCGCTAAAGTCTTATAGAGGATAGGCATATGCAACTTAATGCAGCTGAAATTAGTGAACTGATTAAAAAGCGCATCGACAATTTTGAGGTTGTCACTGAAGCGCGAACTGAAGGTACCGTAGTCAGTCTGACTGATGGTATCGCTCGTATCCACGGTCTGGCCGACGTAATGTCTGGTGAGATGATCGAGTTTCCAGGCAATACCTATGGTATGGCTCTTAACCTGGAGCGTGATTCTGTAGGTGCGGTTGTTCTGGGACCATACGAGCACATTTCTGAAGGTGATAAGGTCCGCTGTACTGGCCGTATCCTGGAAGTTCCTACCGGTGAAGGTCTGCTGGGTCGCGTTGTTGACGCGCTGGGTAATCCAATCGACGGCAAGGGTCCAGTTGAATCTTCAACGAGCTCTCCGATTGAACAGATTGCCCCCGGTGTAATTGAACGCCAATCGGTTGATCAGCCAGTGCAAACTGGCTTGAAGTCAATCGATGCGATGGTACCAGTTGGTCGTGGTCAGCGTGAGTTGATCATCGGTGACCGCCAGACAGGTAAAACTGCTGTTGCGGTTGATGCGATCATTAATCAAAAGGGTACTGGCGTAAAATGTATCTACGTTGCGATTGGCCAGAAGGCTTCTTCTATCGCAAGTGTTGTACGTAAGCTGGAAGAACACGGCGCTTTGTCAAACACTATCATTGTTGCTGCGACTGCTTCCGATTCTGCAGCGCTGCAGTTCGTCGCGCCATACGCTGGTTGTGCCATGGGTGAGTATTTCCGTGACCGCGGTGAAGATGCGTTGATCGTATATGATGATTTGACCAAGCAAGCCTGGGCTTATCGTCAGGTGTCATTGTTGTTGCGTCGTCCTCCAGGTCGTGAAGCATATCCCGGTGATGTTTTCTATCTACATTCAAGATTGTTGGAACGTGCTTCACGTGTTAACACTGATTATGTTGAAAAGTTTACCGACGGCAAGGTAAAGGGTAAGACAGGTTCTTTGACTGCTTTCCCAATTATCGAAACTCAAGGTGGTGACGTATCTGCATTCGTTCCAACCAACGTAATCTCGATCACCGATGGCCAGATCTTCCTGGAATCTGATTTGTTTAACGCTGGTATCCGTCCTGCGATCAATGCTGGTTTGTCAGTATCTCGTGTTGGTGGTGCCGCTCAGACTAAGATCATCAAGAAACTCGGTGGTGGTGTTCGTCTTGATTTGGCTCAGTATCGTGAACTGGCGGCATTTGCCCAGTTTGCTTCTGACCTTGATGAAGCGACTCGTAAGCAGATCGAACGTGGTCAACGTGTAACTGAGCTGATGAAGCAGAAGCAGTATTCACCAATGTCTATTGCTGAAATGGCTTTTTCACTGTTTGCTGCTAACGAAGGCTTCCTGGATGATGTTGACGCGAACAAGGTTGTTTCTTTTGAATCAGCCATGGTCTCTTACATTAATTCAAACGCTGCGGATCTAGTGAAAACCATTAACGATACAGCTAATTACAATGATGAAATTGCTGGTCAGATGCGTGAAACACTGGCGAAGTTTAAAGCTAACAGCACTTGGTAACAGGAGCCTGAGCTATGGCAGTCGGTAAAGAAGTCCGCACCAAGATCAAGAGTATTCAAAACACTCAGAAGATCACGCGGGCCATGGAAATGGTGGCGGCGAGTAAGATGCGTAAGGCGCAGCAACGTATGCAAGCGTCGCGTCCTTATGCAGAAAAGATTCGTGCTGTAATTGGCCATCTTTCTCAGGCGCATCCAGAATATCGTCACCCTTATCTGCAAGAGAAGGCGTCGGTTAAGCGTGTTGGTCTGATCGTGGTTTCAAGTGATCGAGGCCTTTGTGGTGGTTTGAACACTAACCTGTTTAAGGCCACCGTAAAGTCGATCAAGCAGTGGCGTGAAAAAGGCGTTGAAGTTGACCTGTGTCTGGTTGGGCAAAAAGGTATCAACTTTCTTAAGCGCCTTGGCAGCGTCCGTGCCTCGGTTGGCCAGCTTGGCGATGCGCCGGGGATCGGTGATTTGATCGGTAGTGTCAAGGTTATGCTGGATGCATTTGATAATGGTGAAATTGATCGCATTGATGTTGTTTACAATAAATTTGTAAATACCATGACGCAAGATCCAAGCGTTGATCAGCTACTGCCAATTCAAGCAGATGAAGTTGACGATGAACTGAAACACCATTGGGATTATCTTTACGAGCCAGAAGCCAAGGATGTATTGACTGACTTGCTGGTTCGTTATGTTGAATCTCAGGTTTACCAGGGTGTTGTTGAAAACATTGCTTGTGAGCAGGCGGCGCGGATGGTTGCGATGAAGGCTGCCTCTGATAATGCTGGTGATCTGATTAATGATTTGCAGTTGGTTTACAACAAGGCCCGTCAGGCTGCGATTACTCAGGAAATTTCTGAAATCGTCGGTGGTGCAGCAGCTGTTTAAGCTTGCGTGTTTAGCGGAATTTTTAAGAATAATAGTGCAAAGAGGAACTGAATCATGAGTTCAGGAAATGTTGTTCAAATCATTGGCGCGGTAGTGGATGTAGAGTTCCCTTCTGATGCAATGCCAAAAATCTATGATGCCTTGATGGTCACCGAAGTTGGCCTGACGTTGGAAGTTCAACAGCAGTTGGGTGATGGAGTTGTTCGTACTATCGCCATGGGAACTACCGATGGTGTTAAGCGCGGAATCTCAGTAAGCAATACAGGTTCTCCAATTACTGTTCCAGTGGGTACTAAGACTCTGGGTCGTATTATGGATGTGCTTGGTAACCCAATCGACGAGAAGGGTCCAATTGGCGAAGAAGCCAACTGGGAAATTCATCGTAAAGCACCTTCATACGAAGAGCTGTCTGCTTCTAATGAATTGCTGGAAACAGGCATCAAGGTAATCGACCTGGTCTGCCCATTTGCTAAGGGTGGTAAGGTTGGTCTGTTCGGTGGTGCCGGTGTTGGTAAGACCGTAAACATGATGGAGTTGATTCGTAATATCGCCATCGAGCATAGCGGCTACTCAGTATTTGCTGGTGTAGGTGAGCGTACTCGTGAAGGTAACGATTTCTATCACGAAATGACTGACTCTAACGTTATCGATAAAGTATCGTTGGTTTACGGCCAGATGAATGAGCCTCCAGGAAATCGCCTGCGTGTAGCGTTGACTGGTCTGACAATGGCTGAGTACTTCCGTGACGAAGGTCGTGATGTACTGCTGTTTGTTGATAACATCTACCGTTACACACTTGCGGGTACTGAGGTATCAGCACTGTTGGGACGTATGCCTTCTGCGGTAGGTTACCAGCCTACTCTGGCTGAAGAGATGGGCGTTCTTCAAGAACGTATCACTTCAACTAAGACTGGTTCTATCACTTCTATTCAAGCGGTATATGTGCCTGCGGATGATTTGACCGATCCAGCGCCAGCAACTACTTTTGCTCACTTGGACGCGACTGTTGTACTGTCTCGCTCTATCGCTGAGCTGGGTATTTATCCTGCGATTGATCCACTTGACTCATCATCTCGTCAGCTGGATCCATTGGTTATCGGTGAAGAGCATTACAATGTTGCTCGTGCTGTTCAGGGTACATTGCAGCGTTATAAAGAACTGAAAGACATCATCGCCATTCTTGGTATGGATGAGCTATCTGAAGAAGACAAGCAGTTGGTACAACGTGCTCGTAAAATTCAGAAATTCTTGTCTCAACCATTTTTCGTTGCTGAAGTATTTACCGGTTCACCAGGTAAGTATGTTTCGCTGAAAGATACTATCGTTGCTTTCAAAGGCATTGTTGATGGTGAATACGACCATATCCCAGAACAAGCGTTCTACATGGTTGGTGGCATCGATGAAGCGCTTGAAAAAGCCAAGAAGATGGAAGAGAAGTAATCCCTGATAGGAGGGTATTATGTCGATGACAGTACATGTTGATATCGTTAGCGCTGAGGCCAATATATTTTCTGGCACGGCAAAAATGGTGCACGCGTCAGGTGCGATGGGGGATCTTGGTATCCTTCCTCGCCATGCACCATTGCTGACTAAGCTAAAGCCAGGTGAAGTACGTGTTGAACGTGCTGATGGTGAGGAAGAGTTTTACTACATCTCAGGTGGGATGCTCGAAGTTCAACCTCACTGCATCACTGTTTTGGCGGATACTGCGATACGCGCTAAAGACCTTGATGAGGCTGCAGCGAAGCAGGCTAAGGAACGTGCTGAGCAGGCTTTGCGTGATCATAAAGGTGATATGGATCTTGCTCAGGTCGAGCTTGAACTTGCTGAGGCCATGGCCCAATTGCAAGCAATTAGCAAGTTGCGGTCTAAAATGGGTCGTTAAACTTACGCAATGTCAAAGTGTTAGTATTAAGGGGGAAGACTTTATAGTCTTTCCCCTTTTCTTTTTGTAGCAATGCATTTAACAGGTATTAGGTATATGGGTTTAAGTGTTGTGATTCTCGCTGCTGGTCAAGGCACACGGATGCGCTCTGCATTGCCTAAGGTTTTGCACCAGCTGGCTGATAAGTCTTTGTTAGAGCATGTCATTGAAAGCGCCAAAGAGTTAGGTGCTGACGATATTCATGTTGTCTATGGCCATGGTGGCGATGCCGTTCCTGACGCCCTCTGCCATTGCGATGTCGACTGGATTAAACAAGAGCAGCAGTTAGGTACTGGACATGCCGTCGCGCAGGCTGTTCCGCATATTCCTGCTGAAAGGCAGGTGCTTGTTCTCTATGGAGATGTGCCGCTGACATCCGTAGAGACACTAAAAAACCTGATTGAACTGGGCCAGCAGAGTGGTTTTGGTTTGCTGACAATTTCGCTTGAGGATTCTAGCGGTTACGGCAGAATTGTTCGGGATGAAACAGCAGCAGTTAAACGTATTGTTGAGCACAAGGACGCGACAGAATCAGAGCGCCAGATTAAAGAGGTTAATACCGGAATCCTTGCAGTATCAAGAGAAAATCTAGCAAGATGGCTGGAGCAGCTTGATAACAATAATTCACAGGGTGAATATTATCTTACTGACATTATTGCCATGGCAGTTGCTGATGAAATAAAGATCAATACTGCTTCACCTGCAAATGAGCATGAAGTGTTAGGGGTGAATAATAAACGTCAGTTAGCTGAACTTGAACGAGCCTACCAGCTTGCCGCAGCGAATAAACTTATGGACGCTGGTGTTGGTCTGCGTGACCCCGCGCGGCTAGATATTCGTGGCAATGTCAGTTGTGGTAGAGATGTAAGTGTTGATATCAATGTCATCTTTGAAGGCCAGGTGGATATTGGTGACAATGTTAACGTTGGCCCCAATTGCATGATTATAAATAGTAGGATAGACGCGGGCACAAATATCATGGCTAACACAGTGATAGAAGACTCTGTAATTGGCAAGAATTGTAGTGTCGGCCCATTTGCCAGAATAAGACCGGAAACAGAGTTGGCTGATGCTAGTCGTGTCGGTAATTTTGTTGAGATCAAAAAGGCTAAGATTGGTGCCGGTTCAAAGGTTAATCATTTGAGCTATGTTGGTGATTCAATTGTTGGCAAGGATGTAAATATTGGTGCCGGAGCAATCACATGCAATTATGACGGTGCAAACAAGCATCTTACTGAAATTGGTGATGGTGTATTTGTTGGGTCTGACACACAGTTGGTGGCTCCAGTTAAAATAGGTGCAGGAGCAACCATCGGTGCCGGTTCTACAATCACCAAGGATGTAGAGGCTGGCTCGCTGACTTTAAGCCGGCCGAAGCAGATGACAAAGAGTGGCTGGAAGCGGCCACAGAAAAAACAAGATTAACGGAAGGTCAGATTATGTGTGGCATTATTGGCGCGGCTGCTGAGAGAGATGTAGTACCTATCCTGCTTGAAGGGCTACGAAGGCTTGAATATCGTGGTTATGACTCTGCAGGTCTGGCATTAATTGATGATTCAAATAACGTTGATCGTGTTCGTGCTGTAGGTAAGGTTGCTGAGTTAGAAGCTGCGCTCAAGCAGAATCCAGTATCAGGTAAGACCGGCATTGCACACACTCGCTGGGCGACACACGGCAAACCAAGCCAGGCCAATGCCCACCCGCATATATGCAGAAAAACTGTCGCAGTGGTTCATAACGGCATCATTGAAAATCATGAATTACTGCGTAAGTCGCAATCAGAGAGTGGTCACACATTTACATCAGAAACGGACACCGAGGTAATTGTTCACCAGATTTATGATTATCAACAACAAGGCAAAGACCTGCTTGAGGCCGTAAGATTAACAACGAATGATTTACATGGTGCCTATGCTCTAGGTGTAATTAGTAATACAGAAAAGCAAAGAATTATTGCCGCAAGACGAGGCAGTCCATTAGTGATCGGTGTAGGTATCGGCGAACATTTTATTGCTTCAGACGTCGCTGCCTTGTTGCCTGTGACACAACGTTTTATCTTTCTTGAAGATGGCGATATTGCAGATATAAGTCGTGACGCTTTGACAATATATGATATCAACGGCGAGGTGGTAGACCGGCCATTAAAAGTATCAGAGTTGAGCGCAGATGCGGCGGATCGCGGTAAGTACCGTCACTACATGCTAAAAGAAATCTTTGAACAACCGCGTGCGATTGCTGAAACACTGGAAGGTCGTATTAGTGGTGGTTCTGTTCTGGAAGAATCATTTGGTCATGGCGCAAAAGAAATTCTTGATGGTGTAAAGGGAGTTCACATTATTGCCTGTGGCACTAGCTACCATGCCGGTATGGTAGCCCAATACTGGCTCGAGTCTATAGCTGGTGTGCCTTGTTCAGTTGAGGTGGCAAGTGAGTTCCGTTACCGCCACCCAATTGCCAGACGTAATTCATTGGTCGTGGTGATATCGCAGTCGGGTGAAACAGCCGATACGTTGGCAGCCCTCCAAGAAGCAAAAAGGCTTGGTTTTGGTCATTCAATGGCTATATGCAATGTGCCTGAGAGTTCTATGGTTCGAGAAACAGATTTGGCTTTGATGACTCGTGCCGGCCCGGAAATCGGTGTTGCATCAACAAAGGCATTTACTACTCAGCTGGTTGCGCTGATGTTGTTAGTCATTGCCCTGGGTAAACGAAATGGCATGGCGGCGCAGACGGAAATCAGCCTGGTTGAGCAGTTGAAAAGTTTGCCAAAACGAATTGAAGATGTACTAGAACTGAATGATGAAATAGAGACTTTGGCAGAGTTCTTTGCTAACAAAGAGAACGCCCTCTTCCTTGGTCGTGGCGCGCAGTACCCCGTGGCAATGGAAGGTGCGCTGAAATTAAAAGAGATTTCATATATTCATGCCGAGGCCTACCCTGCTGGTGAATTAAAACATGGCCCATTGGCTCTGGTTGATTCGGAGATGCCAGTAATTGCAGTTGCGCCAAATAATGCGTTATTGGAAAAGCTGAAATCGAATCTACAGGAAGTTCGTGCGCGCGGCGGCGAGTTAATCGTTTTTGCAGATGAGCAGGCGGGTATGAAGGTCGAGGATAATGTCCGTGTGATCACCGTTGCACCTACAGATGATGCAATTGCTCCCATTATTTATACGGTCCCTTTGCAGTTACTTTCATACTATGTCGCGGTACTAAAAGGCACTGATGTTGATCAACCACGCAACCTGGCAAAATCAGTAACGGTTGAGTAAGCAGCCCTTAAGTTGAGAGAAATGTTAGAAAATGGTAGAATCATGCTTGATTTTGGCCCTAGTTGTGCCAAATAGGGAGCAAAGTGAGTATCAGTTACCAATGTGATGTGAGTTTTGAACCATTTCCTATTCTGGGACAGCTATTCCCAGTCTCACTGTGTTTCTCCCGTAATAAGGCTTTAGCACGTGTAAGTTTGCTAGCCAATGGGAAAAACGGTCATAGATTTAAGTCGGAGCAAGGGCGTGAAAATGGATAAAACTAGAATATTTTATTGTGAACCGCAAAAGGCCTTTATGAGTATTGGCAATTGCATGGATCTTCGTAGCAGGCCTGTAGGCAAGGCTGCGGCAGGTAGTCAGCCAAAGATGATTGCCTGTGAGCGTTGCAGTATGTTTAAGATGGTTGATAAAAACAAGGTTGGCACCGTGAGTGTCACAGACTACCTGGATGGTGGCCGTCCAGACAGTATTTCTCTTTAATCGTATGCTGGCATGTGACGCTAGCCTTTAGTTTACGATTGTCGCGGATCAATATTTAATCTGCATGCAGACGGCTGCTGAGTGTCGTAGCTAGAAGATTGTATGAAGCTGGCAGTTCAGCGATCATTCCTTCGTAGCTGTGGCTGATTGTTTGGTATGTAACAAACGCTTTAGTCGCAAGTTGCTAACCCCTCCCCTATTCTTTTGCTGACTTGATAGTTAAATACCTGCGTGGGATTAGATCTGTTTGATTTATGGGCTACAATCCAGATCAGCAACAAAATCAAGCAGCTCATAAAGAGGTCGTAATAAATTCATGGCGCAGCTCAATCCCCGCCAGATGCAGGCGGTGCGGCATCTTGATGGCCCATGCCTGGTTCTGGCGGGCGCAGGCAGTGGCAAAACCCGGGTAATCACCCAAAAAATCGCTTATTTGATCGAAGAGTGTGGCATAGCGGCGCACAATATCGCTGCCGTCACCTTTACCAATAAAGCCTCACGTGAAATGAAACAGCGTGTGGCTGAGTTGATGACGGGTAAAAATGCCAGGGGTCTGCAGGTTTCAACCTTTCACACTCTGGGGCTAAATATCATCCGTCAGGAACTCAAGGTGCTGGGTTATAAGCCCGGCTTTTCCATATTCGATTCGCAGGATAGCGTAGCGCTGATAAAGGAATTGCTGCGTCGTGATTATGGCGATGATGGCGGCGTAATCGAACAGATGCAAAAACAGATATCACGCTGGAAAAGCGCCCTGATTATTCCGGCAGAGGCCCCCGCTGATGCTGGTGATGACGCAACCATGTTGGCGGCAGCTGATTTATATGAAAAATATCAGCGTGCGCTTAAGGCATATAATGCCGTCGATTTTGATGATTTAATCTTAGTCCCTGCGCGTTTGTTTAAGGATCATCCAGAGGTGCTGGACAGATGGCAGAATAAGGTTCGCTATCTGCTCGTGGATGAATATCAAGACACCAATGCCAGTCAATACCAGCTCATCAAAAATCTCACTGGTGTACGTGGTGCTCTGACCGTGGTTGGCGATGATGACCAATCAATCTATGCCTGGCGAGGTGCCGAGCCAGAAAATATGTTGTTGCTGCAAAAAGATTATCCGAATCTGAGTGTAATCAAGCTGGAGCAGAATTATCGCTCTACAGGCCGAATACTTAAAGCAGCAAATGCGCTGATCAAAAATAACTCGCACGTATTTGAAGACAAAAACCTTTGGAGTGAGCTGGGCTATGGAGACCCGATCAAGGTCATCACATTGCGAAATGATGAGCACGAAGCTGAGCAAGTAGTTTCCGAATTGATCAGTCATAAGTTTAATAAACGTACCAGGTTTAGCGACTATGCGATTCTCTATCGCGGCAACCACCAGTCCAGACTATTTGAGCGCGCCCTACGAGAACAGCAAGTGCCCTACTATATTAGTGGTGGGAAATCATTTTTCAGTCATTCCGAGATAAAGGACCTTATGTCCTATTTAAGGTTGCTGGCAAACCCAGATGATGATGCAGCCTTTTTGCGGGTGGTAAATACACCGCGACGTGAACTCGGGCCAACAACCCTTGAAAAGCTTGGCAACTACGCTTCAGAGAGAAAACTAAGCCTGTTTGCAGCCAGTTTTGAATTAGGTTTAGAGCAACGCCTAAATGAAAAAACAGTTACTCGCATTCGCCGATTTAGCCAGTGGTTGGTTGAAATGGGCGACAGGGCAGAACGTGGTGATCCCATTGCGGCAGTAAAAGATGTTATTCGAGATACTAATTATGAAACCTGGTTAAATGACAGTAGTAAGGATCTTAAACAGGCTGAGAATCGCATGGCTAACGTTACAGAGTTAGTTCTTTGGCTGCAACGTATGTACGAAAATAGTACGGAGCAGAAAAGCCTCGCGGACCTGGTTAATCAAATGAGCCTGATGGATATGCTGGATCGAAATGAAGGTGATGATGTCGGTGATAGTGTTTCATTGATGACCCTGCACGCATCAAAGGGACTGGAATTTCCACATGTTTTTCTGGTCGGAGTGGAAGAAGAGTTATTGCCGCATCGAGTCAGTGTTGATGAGGGCAACATCGAAGAAGAGCGACGACTGACATATGTTGGTATTACACGGGCACAAAAAACATTGACCATAAGTTTATGTGCGCGAAGAAAAAGAGCCGGTGAATTACAGCAAGTTGATGCAAGTCGTTTCCTTGACGAGCTTCCAGAAGAAGATCTGGAGTGGCGTGGCATAGGTCAAAAAATTGATCCACAAGAGCAGCAAGAGCGTGGCAAAGCGCACTTGGCAAATCTTAAAGGCATGCTCACACCTGAGCAAAAATAGTAAGCGTTTGAGATAAACTATAATAAATGCATAGATAATGCTGGAGTAAGTAAATGAGCTTTTTCAGTGAATTGTTATTGTTTTTGAAAACCAGAAAAAAGCTCTGGCTGTTACCGATAGTCATTATTTTATTACTGCTAGGTGGTTTAATCGTCTTTGTTCAAGGCAGCGCAATTGCACCGTTTATTTATGCAGTATTTTAATCCGGCCTATGTTCATTTCTGATTGTGTATGAATAATAGACCTCCGCCCTCCTTCGCCGTGCTACATGGAGAGCAATGCGAATAGCGAGTGGGGTAGCACGGCAAAGCAGGTGCTTTCAACTATAGATATAGAGAAACAACGTCTAGCCTTGATGATGCTGGGGCGTATATTTGAGTGGGCTGGATAATTTAAAGAAGAATTTTTAATATTTAAACTGAGTGTAGAGACCGTTAAGGCGGATGCTTTTGGCAACAATATGATGGCGAAGACTGCCTATCGAGCAGGACAGTATGATGAAGCTGCTAAATATTTTCATGAAGCGATAAAGATAGATCCAACTGTTGCAAAGTCATTTGTATTTTTGGGAAACATAATGCGCAAAAAGGAAAAGATTAAGGAGGCTGCTAAATATTATCAAGAAGCCGTGAGATTAAGTGTTGATGATGTGACGGTTTACATTTTTCTGGCTATGATTTTCTAATCACAGGGAGAGCATGATAAGGCACAGAATCTATTTGAAAAATCCTTAAGGATGGATCCGCATAATGAGACAGCTATTTTTAATTATGCTGTTATGTTGTCAAAGTCAGGAAAATATGATCAATCAATTGCTCAGGCAAAAAAGTTGATTGATGGAAAAGGTAGTGACGCTGAGATGCATAATATTATTGGTATTGCCTGTGCCAAAAAGAACGCATTTGAAATGGCAATTAATCATTTCAATAAGGCCTTAGAGTTAAAACCAGACTTTAAACCAGCCAGTGATAATCTTGCGTCATTAATCGCTAAGCAGGAAGCTGCAGAGCGCGACTAATGGTTTAGAAGCTTTTCAGTGTTGGTTCCGACAATGTAAAGAGTTTCTGCAGCTCGTCTATTTTCTCTTTAATATTTGAAAAGTCATTTTTCAGAATCTGGTTCTCTAGATCCGCCGCAAGAGAAGATAACTTTATTACGCCTAGATTGGCGGAACTTGATTTTATGCTGTGTGCCAAACGTTGAACCTCCTGGTGGTCTGCTGAATTACAGGCCTGTTCCATTTGTTCAAGAATGCTATTAGAACTTTTGATGTATATCTGCACAATCTCATAGAAATCATCTTGTAAAGATTCTTTTAATTCATTAATAGCGGCGTAGTCCAAACCAAGTGATGTATCACCGGTCATAGTCCTAGCGGTGGTTATATCCAGCCATTTTTGCAAAATTGAGATCAGATCATTGATGGCAAAAGGTTTTGATAGAAAGTCATCCATGCCAGCATCCTTACAACGAATATCATCATTCTCCATTGCGTTGGCAGTAAGTGCGATAATTGGAATGTGGCTGGAACTTTCCTTTCGGCGGATTTCCTCTGTGGCAAGATAGCCATTCATTACAGGCATTTGACAATCCATAAGTATTAAATCAAAAGAGTTATCTTGCCAAAGTGTAATGGCCTCTTCACCATTGTGTGCGACTTCAAATGTCAATCCCAGCTTGTTTAAAATTGAGCATGTTAGTTTTTGATTGACTAGATTATCTTCAACAACCAGTACCTTGCCTGAAAGTTGTACATTCATAGCCAGGTACCTGTCAGGTATATTTTTATGGTGCAGGTTTTAGTTTTTGATCTCATAAACGGCTTCAACAATGTTGCCATCGCCCTTGTAAATAAGTGATTTGCATAGTTCGTTGATCAATTTAATTCCGCGACCGCAATATTTATTGGACTCATTTTGGATGTTATTAATTTTGATTACATCAAATCCTGGGCCACTATCTTCGATGTTGATATGTATGTTTGCACCATCAGGTGTGGGATTGCATTTAATGATTATGTGGATATAGCCATGAGTAAGTTGCGAGAGTCTATTGTCACGCTGAATAAAATACTCATCAAATCCGGCTGTTGTTTGTTTTAAACTGGAATCCAATCCAAGTATTCCATGGTCTAGAGAATTTAAATATAATTCTGTGATGATTGTAAAGAGTGCCTGGTGGTGTTTTTCATAGCCCTGTGAATTTTTTATAAAGTTAACGATTGATGGAATAGGATATGCAATTCGTAATCGCTCGCCAGAACATTTTAGATCCAGGCTCATTTCGTCCAAGCAGATGTTTTTGTCATGTTTGAGTGTTTGTCTATCTTCTTCCGAAAGATCCCAGCTGGGTAGTAAGTTTGCTGAGCAGATGGCTTCAAGAAAACATATATCATCATCTTGTGTGCAATCATGAATGTGGGTTTGTATAGAATTATATCCATCCTCAATGGCAAAATCACTTGATGAAGACTCAAGATCTGATTCTAATTGGCCTTGGCTATACTGTTCTCCTTGTTTGTTTCTGGCCTCAATTGCACCATCGCTAAAAAGAATTACTCTATCGCCAGGATTTAGTGGGATGTGCTGGAAATGATGTTTTGGATTGAAGTCGGAAGTGATACCAAACGGTAAAGTTGTTGATTTGATACGAGACTTTATTCTACGGTTAGAGCCATCAAGTATGAGAATATCGGGCATGCCACTGTTACAAACTTCAATATGGTCGAGTTCATGTCTTATGCGGACAAACTGAGCAGCCATAAACATCCCGGTTGGTAGTATTAGTTTCAGTTTTTGATTGATGCTTTCCAGTATCTGCGTGCCAGTGAAACCTTTTTTAGACATGGCATGGAAAATTTCTGAAGTTGGTAAAGCGCCGATTGCAGCGCTTAGACCATGACCGGTGAAATCGCCGACAAGAATGTCCAGATCATGGGATGGTGTATAGCTGGTCAGAATCATATCGCCACTAAATAGTCCCGCAGGTTTCAATATGGTATGCAGTGAGTCTGGTGATTCATTATGTGTGGTTACGGCAGTGTTAAATACTTTTTCTGCAAGCTCTTCATCACGCTGCATCATATCCTTCAGCATTGTTGTCTGCGTGACCAAATCCTGAATTCGGCGCATAGAATGAATCTTGGACATTAATATGCTGTTGTTGAATGGTTTTATAAGAAAGTCATCACCACCTGACTCAATACACTTATTTAGGCTTTCTTCTTTGGTGATTGCGGTAAGAAAAATAATAGGAATAAAAGTTTCTTTGCTGAGTGATTTGATTATTTCTGTTGCGGTGTAACCATCCATGATTGGCATCATGATATCCATGAATATGATGTCTGGTGAGTGTTTCAGGAAAGCCTCGACGGCCTCCTCGCCATTGGTGGCCTCAACGACCTCAAAGTCATTCTTTTTTAACAGTGATTTAAGTAAGAAGCGATTGGTTGGCTCATCGTCAACAACCAAGGCAAGACTAGAGCTCATGTTGATAATTTGGCTTTTGAATTAATCGGATATTTTAAATAGTTGATCGAAATTGGACATGGTAAAGATTTTCCTGATCTCAGGAGCTGGTTTGGAAAGTTCAGTGCTGCCTTTTTTTGATTCCACATACTCTTTCAAAAGTAACAGCATGCCAAGGGCTGAACTATCGATGTATTCAGTCTGGCTGAAATCAACAACAAACTTTTCAACAGCCTGGTCCTGGCCTTGATAGGCATTACGGAAGTCACGTTGTGAAGAAAAATCAAAACGGCCAATAATCTTTATTGTGGCTGTTCTATTGTCCGTTGTGGCTTCAATTGTCATGTCTCACCTTCTGTTTGAAGTTGATTGTATGGTGCATACAGCAGGCCAGTATGTATTCTTCTTTTTATAGCACGACCTCTCATAGCCTTATCGGTATAGTGATTTGCAATGTTTAATGTATGAATTATGGGGTATTAATTAGAAAACTGTCGCCATGTGTTGACGAAGTCTTTCTAAGATACTGAAAATAAAGGTTATTTGTTTTATTTTGTGCTGCAGATTACAAATGCCTTTGCTGTTTAGCGTCTATTTTAGGGGCATTAATTTACAATGGTTTACAAAATTGACGCTACTCCCTCAGCAGTATTTGGTCTTGCCTCACGTAGGTTAAACCTTGTCAGTGCCCATGTTTAGCGCTGCATTGATAAAGTCAGCGTAGACGCAAAAGTTGAATAAAGGTATGCTTGCCAGCCCTAACAGAATGATGGTTTTGAAGCCGTTTTTGTTATAGGAATTTTTTGTAGTACCCTTAAATCCTGCAATATCTTTTTTCACATAACGCGCCCGTAGCTCAGCTGGATAGAGCGCAGCCCTCCGGAGGCTGAGGTCAGAGGTTCGAATCCCCTCGGGCGCACCATTTCAATTTGCCTTTTTGGGACACTTAGAATCATCTGGGACAGTTCTTATTGTTTAGGGGCTGCCCGCTCGATTCGGTCGCCATGCCGCCCAAGGGCAAGGGCCGTTACCGTCGCCTGCAAAAAGTTGAAGATGAAGCACTGCTGAAAGAAGCCAAAGAATACGGCGGCCTGATTGGCGGCATTATCATCATTGCCCTGGGGACCGGCGCCAGCCGCGCTGTATCAATGGCCAGGTCTTGCCGATAGGTGGTGACTCCATCATCTAAGCCTTTATTCGTATCTGCACCAAAGCCAAGCTGATGGATCTTCATTTCCACGTCCTACAGGGATGTAGTAGTGTCGCGTGGGGCAGGGATGCCGTGAGTGACCGACCTGCGCCATGTAGCCACCAGCCGTTTCTTCGAAATGGGCTTTGAGGCGATGGTGGTTTTTGCAATCACCGCTGACAATGACCTGGCCATGCTCAATCGATATTCCCATCTAAGGGCAGAGGGTTTGGCTACGCGCCTGGGCTAGATTATGAGTATGTCGAACAGATCGACAAATAAGGGCCGATATGTCGAAAAACTAGCCATTTATCGACATATTCATGCCCGCAACCCTAGTAAAGCCAAGCTTACATATAGATTTATATTGCGTCTGTGTTAAAGTTTGCCTTTAATAAAGGCCGTGTAACGCAGCTAAGTTAAAGGTAAGCTTTCATACATGAATAACCAAACTCGATCAGGTGAATTTGCCGTTCAGCCGGGCGGTCATCAGGCGTTTATCCCCAAGCCTTTGCCGCCAACGCCCGCGTTGGTGATCGATGCCGAGATGCAAACCCTGCTCTCCAAGGCCGACCGCGCCCTGGGTCGTTTGGATGGCTCCATTCGCACCCTGCCTAATCCTGATCTGTTTATTTTCATGTATGTGCGCAAAGAGGCAGTGCTCTCAAGCCAGATCGAAGGCACACAAAGCTCCCTAAACGATATTCTCGAAGTAGAAGCCGAAATTTTCGATAGCGAACGCCCGCGTGATGTGGATGAAGTCCTCAACTACGTCCGAGCCATGAACTACGGCCTGGAACGGCTGGCTGAACTGCCCCTCTCTAACCGCTTGATCCGCGAGATTCACAGCACATTGTTGAGTGGCGTGCGCGGCGGCAACGCCCAACCGGGAGAACTGCGTAAGATTCAGAACTGGATCGGCCCCCAGGGCTGCACACTGAAAGAAGCCACCTTCGTACCGCCACCGCCACAACAATTGGAGGCAATACTCGGCCAGTTTGAAAAATTCCTGCACGACGAAAGCCTGCCGGCCTTGCTGCAAATAGGCATGGCCCATGCCCAGTTTGAAACCATCCACCCGTTTCTCGATGGCAACGGCCGAGTCGGGCGCTTGCTCATCGCCTTCATGCTCTACCAAAAAGAGATACTGGAAACGCCGGTGCTCTACATCTCCCACCATTTCAAAAAGTACCGCCAGCAATATTACGATCATCTGCAAGCGGTACGCGAAACGGGCAGTTGGGAGCCATGGCTCAAATTCTTTCTGCAAGGTATATATGAAGTGTCGCAAGAGGCCACCGACACCTCGCGCAAGATTGTTGATCTGCGCGAAGCCCACCGCCAGCTCATTGCAGAACATTTTGGCCGAGTGGCAGGTAACGCCATGCAGGTATTGGAAACGCTCTACCAAAAACCGTTTATCAAAGTGCAGGACATTAAAGACCTCACCCAAGTCTCCTACCCAGCAGCCAATCAGTTGATGAATAAGTTTGTTGATCATGGCTTGCTGACAGAAGTGACCGGTCAGGCGCGCAATCGCCAGTTTCGTTATGGCTCTTATATCGACCTGTTTAATTAAGATTTATAAAGAAGAAAACGCGAATGCCACTACTCGATTGGTTAAATAAAGATCAAGCCGTTGATTATTTGCGCCAGCGACGACCTGCTGTTTTAAATGGCTCTAACTTGGTAGAGCCTGTATGAATAACCTCTTGGCTATTCCAATCGCATCAGTAACTATTCTTACACCTGAACATGCTGTTGTTGTAATTCGCGCTATTTTTCGAGCTGAGTGC
>Ga0316192_10000521_pt1 | contig 28449 bp, 29 predicted proteins | sample MerIslwburrow_MG_FD_204931 | JGI IMG/M metagenome (GOLD analysis project Ga0316192, IMG submission 204931) | Coastal sediment microbial communities from Maine, United States - Merrow Island worm burrow | ecosystem: Environmental > Aquatic > Marine > Coastal > Sediment | place: USA: Maine...
TCGAAACAATCCGGTCACCGGTTTCAATTCCTGCGCTGGCGGCAATACCGCTGACTTCACCAACGACCGGTCTGGATTCGGGCATTCCAACCAGGAACATCAACCAAAAAGCCAGCAAGGTAAAAATCAGGTTGAAAATCGGTCCGGCTGCGACGATGGCGATACGTGCCCATACAGATTTTCGATTAAATGCCTGTCCGAGATCGCGCTCATCCACTTCGCCTTCACGCTCATCCAGCATTTTGACATAGCCACCCAACGGGATGGCAGCGATTACGTATTCGGTGCCATCGCGACCTGTTCTTGACCACAGCTTCTTACCAAATCCGATCGAAAACTTGAGCACGCGAACCCCCATTCGCCGTGCCACCCAGTAGTGACCAAACTCGTGAAATGTGATCAACAGCCCGAGAGCGACCAATAACCACCAGATTGAACCAAGAAATTCAGACATTGTTAGTTTTCAAACACCTTAAATTGAGTGAATAATATTGCTGGTTGCGGCACGTGCCAGGCGGTCAAATTCCAGCACCGCTTCCAGTCCATCAATTTTACCCGATTCGCAAACATCAAGGGCGGCAGACACGACTGATGGAATCTGCAGGAAGTCGATCCGTTCCTGCAAAAATGCTTCAACGGCAATCTCATTGGCCGCGTTGAATATCACCGGCGCATTGCCGCCTGCTTCCAGCACCTGGAATGCAAGCCCAAGACCCGGGAAGCTTTCCAGGTCGGGCGGATAAAATTCAAGTTTGTGTATATCAGTCAGATTGAGGCGCTTGACGCCGGAATCAATACGTTCAGGCCACGCAAGTGCATATGCTATCGGTGTCCGCATATCGGGCATACCCATTTGCGCCAGCACCGAACCATCGCAGTAAGCGACCATTGAGTGCACGATACTCTGTGGATGAATGATGACGTCAATCTGATCGGGGCGTGCGTTGAAGAGCCAGCGCGCTTCGATCACTTCTAAACCCTTGTTCATCAAAGTGGCTGAATCAACCGATATTTTACGGCCCATATCCCAGTTCGGGTGATTACAGGCCTGTGCTGGCGTGATGTTTCGTAAGGCGTCCCGCTTCCGGTTCAGGAAAGGCCCTCCGGAGGCTGTCAGGATCAGTCGCTCTACCCCCGCGCTTTCGAGGCCGTCATCAAAGTTTTCCGGTAATACCTGGAACAGCGCATTGTGCTCAGAATCGACGGGAATGATCGTTGCGGCATGTTCTGCGGCAGATTTGCGAAACAGTTCACCGGCGATCACCATGGATTCCTTATTGGCCAGCAACAGGCGTTTTCCGCTCTGTACTGCCTGGAGTGTAGGTTCAAGCCCCGCTGCGCCAACAATGGCAGCCATCACGACGTCCGTTTCATCCATGCGAACGACGGCACTCAGGGCATCCTTGCCGGTCAGCACCTCGGATTTACAATTCAGCTGATCAAGTGCTGATTGCAATGCCTGGCTTTTAGTCTCATCGCTGATAACAGCATACTGTGCATGATGTTGCAGACACTGCTCTGCCAGACGGTTGACGTTTGCATGCGCGCTCAGGGCGACGACGTGATAACGGTCGGGGTGACGCGCCAGCACATCCAGTGTGTTTTCACCGATTGAACCGGTGGAGCCCAGTACTGTAATTCCCTCGCTGCTCAAAACTTCCTTCCTCAGAAACCCGATGCCAGCACACCCAGTGCAAAAAATGGTGCAGCAGCCAGCAAGCTGTCCAGACGGTCAAGTATGCCACCGTGACCCGGTAGTAAGTTGCCGGAATCCTTAAACCCGCTGATACGTTTATGCAGGGAGATCATTAAATCGCCGCAAACAGATACCAGTGCGGTCACCAGGGTTATCAGAACCAGCCTGGTGGTATCAATGGCCTCGACAGGCATCAGCTTGACTGCCAGCAGGGCAACCAGCGGGGCAGCGATCAAGCCACCCAACAGACCTGCCTGTGTTTTTCCCGGACTGATAGACGGTGCAAGTTTCCTTTTTCCAAACGTTTTTCCGGCGAAGTAAGCACCGGTATCCGCGGCCCAGACAATTAACAGTAATAACAAAATCAGCCACGGGCCATCCGCTTGCATACGCAGCCAGCTAAGCGCAAACCAGCCGGTTGTTATCGACAGGATGGCGGTGGTGATGGAAACTAAACGGTAAGTACCATCAAGGCGGGTGTCAGGACGGTAGAGCAGCAAACGGATAAAAAGCACCAACCACACAACACAAGACAGGGACAGGTACAGGAATATGCCATTGACCCAGTATTCCCGGTACCAGAAAAGTGCAGCCAGAATGATGGCTTGTATGAGTACCATCAAGTATCCGGCCGGTTGATGGGAGATGCCGGCCAGGCGCCTGTACTCCAGGCTTGCGCCCAGCAGGATCACTGCGAGCAGAATCAAAAACCATGGTGCGGGTGCTGCAAAAACTACAACCATCACCAGGGGCAGTAGCAGGAGTGCAGTGATCACTCGCTGCTTAAGCATTTGCAGTGTCCTTGACTTGGTCGCTGGTGCGGCCGAAGCGACGCTCACGTGACTGATATGCTGCAATGGCCTGGTCAAGTGCCTGTTCATCAAAATCAGGCCAAAGTACGGGTGTGAAATAGAACTCCGTGTAGGCAGACTGCCAAAGCAAAAAGTTACTGATGCGCATTTCGCCACCGGTGCGAATAAACAAATCCGGATCCGGGGAGTCCGCCAATGCGAGATACTTCGCAAATTGTGCTTCATCAACCTGCTCCGGCGACAAATCACCCTCGGACACGGCTTTGGCCAAACGTTTGCTTGCCTGGGTGATGTCCCAACGCCCGCCGTAATTTACCGCGATATTGGCCACCAGTTGGCGATTGCCGGCAGTCAGGATCTGGGCTTCGGACATTTTGGTCTGAATTGCGGGTTTGAACGCGGTGAGGTCGCCTATGAAGCGCAGACATACTCCATTTGTATGCAATTCATCAACTTCCTTGTCCAGGGCTCGCAGGAATAATTCCATAAGACGGGAAATTTCACCATCAGGACGATTCCAGTTTTCACTGGAGAAAGCAAAAACTGTCAGGGTGTTGATACCCAGACGCACGCAATGCTGAATGGATTTGCGCAGTGATTTAATTCCGGCCTGGTGGCCCATGGTGCGCGGGCGGTTACGTTTCTTTGCCCACCGGCCATTCCCATCCATGATGATGGCGACATGTCCGGGTGTGGGTTGTGGCACCTTCATACGTGCTCCCTGGAAGGGAGCACTAGTGTACTGATCCAACGTTACAGGATTGACAGATCGCTAAGCGTTCATGAACAGGCATCAAAACTCCATCAGTTCCTGCTCTTTAACTGCAACTATTTCATCGACCTGTTTAACATTGCTGTCAGTGACAAGTTGTATGTCATGTTCGGCCCGGTGATCATCGTCTTCCGATATTTCCTTGTTCTTTAATAAATCCTTGACGTGGTTATTTGCATCCCGGCGGATATTCCTGATGGCGATCTTTGCGTTTTCACCTTCATGATGAACTATCTTACCCAGTGATATCCTGCGTTCTTCGGTTAATGGTGGCAGGGGAATACGGATAATGGTGCCGGCTGTCACCGGGTTCAGGCCGAGATCGGACTTCATGATCGCCTTTTCAAGTGCCTGTACCATGGTTTTGTCCCACGCCGTTACAGCCAGTGTGCGTGAATCTTCAATCGAGACACTGGCTGCCTGGCTTATGGGTACCTGACTGCCGTAGTAATCGACCTGAACATGCTCCAGCAAGCTGGGATGTGCACGCCCGGTGCGGATTTTGGCCAGTTCGGTTCGCAGTGCGTCCAGGGTTTTCGACATGCGAATCCTGGCGTCCTTCTTAATGTTTTCAATCATCTTCTTCTCCCGTCTGCGAGCTTTGGGTAAGTATTCACGGTGTCATGCTGCAATACAAAAATCTATCGACTGCACCACCTCTACAGTTCAACGACCGATTTTAACAGCAAAATGTAAAGAAGTTACCTGTGAAACTCAAAGCAGAAGAAACTTCAACTAATAATCGTCCCGACTTTCCCGCCCTTGACGATGCTCATCAGGTTGCCAACGCCAAAAACGTTGAATACCCGGATAGGCATTCTCTGGTCGCGGCATAATACGATCGCGTTGGTGTCCATAACCTTGAGCTTGCCCTCAATAACCTCGTCATAGGAGAGGGATTGGTGCAGCACTGCGTTTTTATCAACTTTCGGATCAGCGGTAAACACACCATCAACCTTGGTGGCTTTCAGCACGATATCAGCACCCACTTCAATCGCCCGTAAAGCAGCGGCAGTATCCGTGGTAAAAAACGGATTTCCCGTGCCACCGGCGATAATGACAACACGTCCTTTTTCAAGGTGCCGGGTTGCGCGGCGACGTATGTAGTCTTCACTGACGTCGTGTACTGAAATGGCGGACATGACGCGTGCATCGACACCGGCTTTTTCCAGTGCGTCCTGCAATGCCAGGGAATTCATCAGTGTGGCCAGCATGCCCATGTGATCCCCGGTAACACGGTCTATCCCGGCCTCAGCCAGTCCGGCACCTCTAAATATATTGCCGCCGCCGATAACGATAGCAATCTGTACACCGGTATTGCGTACTTCATGAATTTCATTTGCGATCCGGCCGATGATGGCCGGATCTATGCCATAGTCTTCATCCCCCAGCAGTGCTTCACCGCTGAGTTTCAGGAGGATGCGCTGATAGGCGGGTTTATCCACCCTTCACCTGTTGCATGACTTCATCAGCAAAGTTGTCAACTTTTTTCTCAATGCCTTCACCGACAACGAGGCGGGTGAATGCTTTCACCTTGGCATCGTTTTGTTTCAGCAACTTGGCAACAGTAATATCACCGTCTTTCACAAAATCCTGACCCAGCAGGGTAATGGTTGACAGGTGTTTACGCATACGTCCGGAAACCATCTTTTCGATGATGTCTGCCGGTTTGCCACTGTCGGCAGCCTGCGAGATAAGGAACTGCTTTTCTTTTTCAAGAACATCGGCAGGAACGTCATCGACGTCAATATAGGCCGGGTTCAACGCGGCAATGTGCATGGCAATATCACGGGCCACTTCTTCATTGCCGCCTTCCAGGTCGACCATGACTCCGATGTGTCCGCCGTGGACATACGCACCCAGGTTGTCACAACCAGTCATCCTGGCCATCCTTCTAACCTGGATGTTTTCGCCAATCTTGGTCACCAGTGTCTGACGCGCGGATTCAAGGCTCTTGCCATCAGAATCCGTTGACATGAGCGCTTCTATATCATCAGATGAAGCGGCAAGGGCATTGGTAGCGACTGCATCTGTGAATGCCAGGAAACTGGCGTCCTTGGCGACAAAGTCAGTTTCACAGTTGACCTCCACCATCACAACATCTTTTCTGTCGTCACTGATGGCCAGCGCCATGCGGCCGTCAGCGGCGATTCTGGACGCCTTCTTGTCAGCCTGTGCGAGTCCGGACTTGCGCAGATGTTCTATTGCCGCATCCATATCACCATTTGTTTCTACCAGTGCTTTTTTGCACTCCATCATGCCAGCGCCAGTGCGCTCGCGAAGTTCTTTTACCATTGAGGCAGTTACTGCCATCTTCCTATTCCTTCTTCAATTCAATTTTAATAATCCGGCACCGGTGCCGGGTTGGTAACCCGCCGCGAGGCGGGATGTTCCGTTTCAGTCTTCAGTTGTCTTTTTTGCAGCTGTTTTCTTGGCTGTCTTTTTCTTGGCAACTTTTTTCTTGGTGGTGGCAGTTGTCTTTGCCTTAACTTCTTCCACCTTTTCTGAGATCTTTTCCGCTACGGCTTCTGTTTTTTCAACAACCTTGGCTTCTACCTTTTCGGCGACATCTGTTGCTTTGGCTTCAACCTTTTCAGCTACATCTGCAGCCTTGGTTTTTGCGGTATCCACAGCTTCTGCGGCCTTGGTTTCAACCTTCTTAGCTACATCTGCCGCCTTGGTTTTTGCGGTATCCACAGCCTCTGCGGCCTTGGTTTCAACCTTCTCGGCTACATCTGCCGCCTTGGTTTTTGCGGTATCCACAGCCTCTGCGGCCTTGGTTTCAACCTTCTCGGCTACATCTGCAGCCTTGGTTTTTGCGGTATCCACAGCTTCTGCGGCCTTGGTTTCAACCTTCTCAGCTACATCTGCAACTTTGGTTTTTGCGGTATCCACAGCTTCTGCTGTTTTGGTTTCAACGTTTTCAGCAACATCTGCTACTTTGGCCTTTACCGTTTCAACAACGTCAGCGGCAACAGGTGCTTTCTTGGTAACTACTTTCTTGGCAACTTTTTTCTTCGCTGCCTTTTCCGGTGCGGTTTTCGGAGACTTGGCGGCGCGTTTGACCGGGTTACCGTATTCGTCCAGTTCTACAAATTCATCACCTTCTTCGAAGTGAGGAACAGATGCACGGCCTTCAAGTACAGCGTCCGCTGCCAGTTGCGTGTAAAGACGTATCGAACGAATTGCGTCATCATTACCCGGAATAACGTAATCAATGTCATTGGGTGAGCAATTGGTATCGACAACGCCGATAACAGGGATACCCAGTTTGCGGGCTTCCTTCACCGCGATGTCTTCGTGGCCAACGTCTACAACAAACATGGCATTGGGCAGATTTTTCATGTCCTTGATGCCGCCGAGTGTTTTTTCGAGCTTGTCACGTTCGCGTGTCAGTTGCAGAACTTCCTTCTTGAGGAGGCGTTCAAAACTGCCATCTTCTTCCATTTTTTCAATTTGACGCAGACGCTTGATGGACTGCCGGATGGTGCGGAAGTTGGTCAGCATGCCACCCAGCCAGCGGTGGGAAACGTAAGGCATGCCACAACGTGCTGCTTCCTCGGCGATGGATTTGGAGGCGGCGCGTTTGGTGCCGACAAAAATCACGGAACCACGCTTTGCAGCGATGCCGCCAATGAAGTTCATTGAGTCCACCAGCATTGGCAGTGATTTTTCAAGGTTAATAATGTGGATTTTTCCACGCGCTCCAAAAATAAATGGAGCCATTTTGGGGTCCCAGTAACGGGTTTGGTGACCGAAGTGTACGCCAGCTTCAAGCATTTGGCGCATGGTAATATTTGGCATTTCATATATCCTTTACATAGCAGAAGCACAGCGGCCAATGATCTGCAATCTGGCGTTGCTGATTTTCCGGGTTAATCCTCCACATACCCTGTCCGGAAACCCTGATTTTTCAGAGCACCCAACCGAACGGTTGCGGTATGTGTGTGTATTTGATGCCGTGTAAACAACAGGGAGATCCTGTCAAGTCCGGCACCTCGATTGCCACGTATGACGTACATCATCAAGGCAGCAGGGCTTTATACCAGAAAGGAACAGGACGGGCAATTGTTTTCGCCAGTTCTAAACCTTACTCATTTCGTTTCTGATGGCATCCAGCCAGGGTTTCTGGCTCTTGCGGAAATGCGGAGGGGCGAGTTTTGCATCGTTCAATATGGATTCAAACTCGGCACGCGCAGCAGAGCTTTTCCCGGCGATTTCGAGACAAAGCGCCAGTCGATATCTCGCCTCCACGCCCGGGTAATACCCCGAGACAGCGGAGTATTCCTTTATGGCTTCGTCGATCCGGCCCCCGGCTTCCAGTGCACGGGCATAAAGCAGGTGTCCGTCTGCCGATCGGAAATCCGGGTTGTGCTCCTGCAAGGTTTCCAGGGTTTGTATGGTTTCTGTGATTCGTTCGTTTTCAAACTGAAGCCGGGCTTTGAGTAATAACAATGTTGGTTCAGTCGCAAACAGCCCTTTGAGGGCCTGGTTGATGATGTCTTCGGCCTCTGCGGTTTTCCCTGAGTCCATCAAGGCCTCGGCATAACGGCGGCTGTTATCAACATTGGGGGATTGATTCCAGGCCGCTTCATGCTGTCGCAGGTCGGCGCCGGGGTTCAGCGTTTTCTTTACACTTCTTACTGCCCTTTGACCGGCAATACTACCGGAGAACTCCGGCAGCAATTCGATGACAAAATAGGCAAAACCGCCTATCAGCGGCATGAATATAAGAACCATAATCCAGTAACGGCTGCGACCGGTCTTGAGTACGTGGACGACCAGTGCCAATTGTATTATCCAGACCAGGATGGACGTTAACTCCATGTATTTTTTGCTCCGTGAAACGATTGAAAACTGTGTATGTGATTATGACCGTGCATTATGCTACAAGTACCAGGTGTAATTATCGGAATTGTTAAAAAAACTGTCAGTATTAACAGTAGAACAGGAATGGTCTTTACCGCATATTCCACGATATAGGTACTAATAGTTAAGGATTTATTGATCGGCAGGATGCTGGTTCAAGTTCTAAACAGGGATTGTCCCACCAGATTTTGATCCCGGAAAATTGACACCAAACCTGTGCGGGATTGCACGGGTGGCCTGGTTGACCATGGTTTTCATGGTAGCCCTGGTTAATCCGATGAAACAAGGAGGTTTCAATGGGTGGCAGGTATCGTATCTGCAAAGAAAAACAAAACCCTTTTGCAAGGGTTTGCGGCCGCATGCTGAATACGTTGATAGTGTGTTTGAGCATGTCAATGGTGACCGGAACCGCATTCGCTGCGGCACTTGGAATGGTTACCGATAATGAATCAGACGAAATGCGTCTGTTCAACGCAGAGACCGGTGTCATTATTGCCAGTCTGAAAGGGTCGCCCGGACAGATCAACGGCGACTGTGCATTAAGCGAAGATGAATCTACTGGCTTTTCCAGTAATGCCGGCAGAAATATTTCAGTTTTCCGGTTTACAGATTCTGCTTCCGGTAAGAACGTCGATTTTTCCAGTATTGATATCAGCAACGCCGGTGTTGACATGTCGTTGAGCCCGGATGGACGTCTGCTGGTCAGCACCGGGGCGGGTTATATTGATGAACCCCTCTCAATAATAGACACCGTACGGCAGGTCGAAGTGGCCACAAGCGCGCCATTTCTGGATCATACCTCGGCGGAGTTCTGTGATGACGGCACCTTGTTGCTAACGACCACCTTTGGAAACTCATTTGCTTCGCCGTTTGATAACGCCATGTATGACGCCCGGGTGAATTCTGCCGGCGATATGCAGCTTGGCGGAAACCGCCTGAGCAGCGGCGCGCAGCCAAATAACGGTAGTTGTGCACCGGGCTCAAGAGCCGGCGTGCTGCTTGATCGTGAATCGGGTTTGACCTCATTCACCTTGCCCGGTTTGAACAAAGCCGATTTCCTGACATTGCAAGGCGGGACCGCCGTGGCGGCAGTATTCAACCGTTTTGGTGACCGCTTATATGTCAGAACAAGTGATACGGTTGAAGCATTCGACTTTAATCCCGTCACTGGCGCTATGGAGGCTGACTGGGTTCAAACGGTATCTTTTTCTGCTGAATATTTTGGTATCGACCAGATCGCGATTGATCCGCAAAGCGGCAAGCTCTATGTAGACGGTGGACAGAGGTTGTTGATCCTGGAACCCAAAAGCGGCCGGCAGACCGGTTCGGTTCATGCTGGCGATGCAACCGGTGTCTGTTTTGCACAGCGCCAACCCGTCACACCAATACGCGAGATTGCATTAACGGTGCACTGATGTAAGCGGGAAAGCGCGTATCTCTCCAAAATCCCTTACAATTGTGGTAAATCCCAAAACGATTTACCGCAATTGAACGGAGTACGTTTAAGCCCATGAAACTTGCCTCTTTGAAAACCGGCGGCCGGGACGGCAGCCTGATCGTCGTTAGTAGAAACCTTGAACATTTCGTGTCTGCCACCGACATATCGCCCACCTTGCAGAGCGCACTTGATAACTGGCAGCAGACAGCACCAAGGCTCAATGCGCGCTATGAAGAGCTGAACAGGGGAGCATGCAGTGACATCCGGCCTATGGACGTTAAGGCACTTGCTGCGCCCCTGCCGAGGGCCTACGAGTTTGTTGACGGAAGTGCTTACCTGCCTCACGTCGAACGTGTCCGTAAGGCACGTGGTGCCGAGGTCCCGGAATCCTTCTATGTCGATCCCCTGATGTACCAGGCAACTTCAGCGGGTTTTCTGGGTCCCTGTGACCCCGTACCGGTAGTCAGTGAGGACTACGGTATCGATTTTGAATCCGAAATTATCGTTATTACCGATGATGTACCCATGGCCGTTACGCCGGAAAAGGCTGAAGCCCATATCCAGCTGATAGGTCTGATAAACGATGTGAGTTTGAGAAACCTCATTCCAGGTGAACTGGCAAAAGGTTTTGGCTTCCTGCAGTCCAAGCCCCGTTCGGCTCTTTCTCCGGTGTTGGTGACGCCGGATGAACTGGGGGAACAATGGCGGGACAGCAAGTTATCACTACCACTGCACAGTACACTCAATGGCGATTTTTTTGGTAAACCTGAAGCCGGTGTTGATATGCAATTCAATTTTGCCCAACTGGTGGCCCACGCGGCGAGGACCCGTCCACTAACAGCCGGTACCATTGTAGGTTCAGGCACCATTGCCAATGAAGACACGGCCAAAGGCGCCTCCTGCCTGGCAGAAATCCGTATGCTTGAAATTATCGCCGATGGAAAACCATCCACCCCGTTCATGAAATTTGGTGACACAATCCGGATAGAAATGTTCGACCCGCAGGGCAAATCAATTTTTGGCGCCATTGAGCAAAAAATTGTGCCTAATGAATCCTGAGGACAGCAGTCAGCTGACGCTCTACAGCTATTGGCGTAGCTCGGCGGCTTACCGAGTACGAATTGCATTACATCTGAAAAAACTGCGTTTCAAGACAATACCGGTACACCTGGTAAAACAGGGTGGAGAACAGCACAGCCGGGACTTCCGCTCTGTTAATCCACAAGGCCTGGTGCCCGTTTTGGCGCACGAAGGTCGCGTGTTGACTCAATCTATGGCGATCTGTGAGTACCTGGACGAGTGTTTTGAATCTTACCCGTTGTTGCCATCCAGTCCGCCTGAACGTGCAAGGGTCCGGTCATTGGCTTTACAGATTGCCTGTGAGATTCATCCGCTCAATAACCTGCGTGTACAGAAGTTCCTGAAAGGCCAATGCGGTGAGGCTGTGGACGCGGTCGACTGGATGTCGCACTGGATGAACGAAGGGTTTGCCGCAATCGAGTACCAACTTGATAATAGACGTTCCAGGCAATCCGGTTATGATGGTGACCGCCCCGGTTTGTTTGAGTGCTTCCTGGTGCCGCAGGTATACAATGCAGACCGATATGGCATCGATATGTCAGCGTTTCCGTTGATTAGTGACATCGTTACACACTGCCGTGGCTTATCGGCTTTTATCAAGGCGGCACCGGAAAATCAGCCGGATGCGGAGCAGGTTTAAGTGTAAAACTGCTGTTTACCATTTAGGGGTTCAACCTTGGCTGTTGTTGGGTCATAATTAAGGGATATTACTCAGGTATTCATTCCATGAAAGCCATTTTTATTTCATTTATTTGTTTAGCCCTGGCCGCGTGCACAACGGTACGTCCCGATGAAAATATATTCGATGCGGCAGAACAGGCCATCCAGGCAGCTGAAGCGGTCGGGGGTGATGAATTTGCACCGGTTGAAATGCGCTTTGCGCGAGAGAAACTCGCAAGTGCGAGAAAAGGCATGGAAAAAGAGAAATACGAAGTGTCCGTATACCTCGTAGAAGAGTCGGAAATTAATGCGGAACTTGCAATTGAGAAATCCCGTACCGCCAAATCGCGTCGCCGGGTCAATGAATTACGCAAGAGCAACGAAGAGCTTGACCAGAAAATGCGTGCGACTTTTGGGGATGAATACAAATGAACCGCATGCTGACAAAAATTACGCTGGTTTTAATATTGGTGATGCTTTCCGCCTGTACCACTGCACCGAAAAAGGATCTCGCGCTCGACAGGGTTCGAGGCGAATTGGAAGACTTGAAGTCAAATCCTGAACTGGCGGGATATGCGCCTCTCGCGGTGGGTGAGGCAGAACGCGCACTGCGTCAGGCCGAATTGGCGACTGGTGATGACCTTTACCGTTCCTACCTGGTCTACATGGCTGATCGCCGCATCCAGATTGCACGCACCATGGCAGAGCGGGGACAGTACGAGAAGGTTCTTGATGAACTTGAGAAAGAAAACAGCGCGATGTTGATCAAGGCCAGTCAGTTGGAAGCCGACCATGCCAGGATGGATGCTGAACAGGCCCGCTTGCTGGTTGCAACGACAGCCGAAGACGCGCAACGGGCAAGGGAAGAAAAAGACAAAGCAGTGCAGAAGGAAGCTGAGTCTGCACGCGCGGCTGTGTTGTCAGCCGAAGAAGCCGACCAGGCTCGCCGCCTTGCGGAAACAAGGGCATCAGAGGCTGAGTATGCACGTCTTGAAGCAGATCTTGCCAGTCAGCAGATTACTTCATTGACACGGCAATTGGAAAACCTGCAATTACGCGAAACCGAGAGTGGCGTGGTCGTCACTTTGGGTGATGTACTGTTTGCCTCCGGGCAAACCACGCTGGTTGAAGGGGGACGCTCCAGTCTCGAAGAAGTGGTCGATCTCCTGCAGTCCGAGCCGGATAAAAAAATCCGTGTGGAAGGCCATACGGACTCCCTCGGCGATGCCGAAGCTAATTTATTATTGTCTGAACAGCGTGCTCAGGCGGTGCTTGAGGCCCTGGTTAGCCTGGGTGTCGCTTCTGACCGGATTTCCTCACTGGGTATGGGGGAAGATTTTCCCATCGCCAGTAATGAGGATGAAGACGGGCGTGCCCGTAACCGGCGGGTTGATGTGATACTTTTAGATAACTGAAAAACATCAAATAGATATAGATCAGATTTTCCGCCTTCCTGGTACTGCGAAAATTGAACCTTGTAACATTGGTGAGTGATTCAAATTTGGAACTTGCGAGATTCCGCACTTTGCGCTAATGTTAGACCACTGCTATGGTTATTTTAGTTTTCATAATCGGAGTTTCCGACTAATGGCAGCGAGGACCCCAGGTTTTTCGCTGCACCTCTCTGATATTTGCTACACCCTGTCACACAACTTCTTAATTTCTTTTTCACACGTTGCCAGGCCGATTGATTGCGCCCGGTTTGAGCGTGTGGCTCATCCCGTATAGGAGTAAAACTATGTTTGAACATCATCAGGATTTACTAGAAGAACTGATCGATAAAAACGAGGACTTTCGCCGGAATTACAACCGCCACCAGGAACTTGACAAGCGAGTTACCGCAGCTGAACTGGGAACGGCACCGATGGAAGATCTGGCATTAAACCAACTTAAAAAAGAGAAGTTGTGGCTAAAAGATAAACTGGCGGTATTAATGAACGCTGCACAAGCCTGAAAAATTTTTCCAAATGAAATAGAGTACGGTCGGGAATCTTCCCGGCCGTTTTTTTTACCCGGAGCCTAGTTCATGCAAGTTTATGATTCAGTTCTTGATCTGATCGGGAATACCCCCGTCGTACGCGTCAACCACCTGGATACCGGTCCATGCAGCCTTTACATCAAACTGGAGAGTCAGAATCCGGGTGGTTCTATCAAGGACCGCATCGGGTTGAGGATGATTGAAGACGCAGAAAAAGCCGGCTTGATCAGCCCGGGTGCGACATTGGTGGAAGGTACAGCAGGCAACACCGGCCTGGGCCTCGCACTTGTCGCGGCGCAAAAAGGGTATCAGCTGATCCTGGTTATTCCGGACAAAATGAGTCGTGAAAAGATTTCCAACCTGAAAGCCATGGGTGCACGGGTGGTCCTGACACGATCCGATGTAGCCAAGGGCCACCCTGAGTACTACCAGGATCTGGCGCAGACGATGGCCAACGACATCGAGGGGGCTTTCTTTATTAACCAGTTCGGCAACCCGTCAAACCCGCAGGCCCACCAGGATATCACCGGCCCCGAAATCTGGGAACAGATGGATCATGATCTTGACGCCATCGTACTCGGTGTCGGTTCCAGTGGAACCGTAACCGGTCTGTCCCGCTTTTTTGAGAAGGCCGCACCCGATCTGGAAATCGTCCTGGCGGATCCAGTGGGTTCTATTCTTGCCGAGTATATCAATGACGGCGTCTTATCAGACAAGTCAGCCAGCTGGCTGGTCGAGGGTATCGGCGAGGATTTTTTGCCTGGCATCAGTGATTTCACCCATGTTTCAAAAGCCTATTCCATCAGCGACTCTGAGAGCATGCTGACGGGCCGTGAATTATTGAGCAGGGAAGGTATCCTTGGCGGTTCATCATCGGGGACACTGGTGGCTGCCGCTTTACGTTACTGCCGGGAGCAAACTGAGCATAAAAAAGTGCTCACCTTTGCCTGTGATACGGGTAATCGCTACCTGTCAAAAATGTACAACGACTTCTGGATGCGTGACCAGGGCTTTATAAAGTCAAAGCAACATGGCGATCTGCGCGATCTGATTGCAAGGCCGTTTGAATCGAATGACACGATTACGGTAGGCCCCGACGAGCCATTGGCCAATGCTTACAGCCGCATGAAGCTCTATGACGTTTCGCAACTGCCGGTCATTGAAAACAGAAACATCGTCGGGTTCATCGATGAATCGGATATCCTGCTGGCAGTAGCGCAATCCAGCGATCGTTTTAACAAGCCGGTGAAAACCGCCATGGTGACTGAACTGGCCATGGTAGAGGTGAATGATCCGATTGATAAACTCATGCCCATTTTCAACAAGGATTATGTGGCCATTGTGAAAGATGGCGGGCGCTTCCTGGGTCTGATTACCCGCGTCGACTTGCTGAACTATTTGCGGCGAAAAGCCGATTACTGAATTTTTCACCGGATTTATGGAGCACCGAAATGAATCGCCAGCCTAAACATCATCTTGCTACCCGGGCCATTCATGCCGGGCAGGAACCGGATCCGTCTACCGGTGCCATCATGACGCCGATATATGCAACTTCAACCTATGTGCAAAAAAGCCCGGGAAATCACCAGGGCTGGGAATATTCACGCAGCCACAACCCGACCCGCAGCGCTTACGAGCAATGCATAGCGGATCTGGAAAGCGGTAGCCGGGGGTTTGCGTTTGCATCAGGAATGGCTGCCACGGCGACCGTCCTGGAATTGCTGGATTCCGGTGATCATGTTGTTGCCATTGATGATCTGTATGGCGGTAGTTTCCGGCTTTTTAACAATGTGCGTGAACGCTCAGCCGGGTTGAAGTTCAGCTTTGCCGGGATTGAAGACATGACTGCCCTGAAGGCCGCCATGCGTCCCGAGACCCGCATGATCTGGTTGGAGACACCCACCAACCCGATGTTGAAAATCGTTGATATTGCTGCAGTGGCAGAAGTTGCGCGGCAACACGGTGCATTGCTGGTAGTTGATAACACCTTTGCTTCACCGATGCTGCAAAGGCCATTGGAGCTGGGGGCGGATATCGTGGTGCATTCAGCTACCAAGTTTCTGAATGGTCATTCGGACATGGTGGGTGGTGTTGCCGTGGTCGGTGATAATGATGAACTGGCAGACAGGCTCTGGTATCTGCATAATTCTATCGGTGGAATCCAGGGCCCCTTCGACAGTTTCCTGGCAATGCGCGGCTTGAAAACACTGGCCTTGAGAATGAATGCACATTGTCAGAATTCGCTGCAGATTGCAGGCTGGCTTGAAGGCCATCCTTCCGTCGCCAAAACCATCTATCCGGGTCTGGAATCACACCCGCAACACGATCTCGCCATGTCTCAAATGGGCGGCATGGGTGGCGGCATTATCAGTATTGATCTGAAAGGTGGTCTGGCTGCTGCAAAAAAAATGCTGGAAGGTTGCCGTTTATTTTCACTTGCCGAGAGCCTGGGTGGCGTGGAAAGCCTGATCAATCACCCGGCCATCATGACACACGCATCGGTACCGCCTGAAAAGCGCGCCGAAATAGGCATCACGGATTCACTGATACGCTTGTCAGTCGGAGTCGAGGACGTTAACGACCTGATTGCTGAGTTGGACCACGTTTTATAGGGTGCATAACACACCATATTTTGATCCCACCAAATTATTATTAGTGTTTCCAATTGTGGCCGCCAAGGCTGCACAGTACCTTGCTTCAGGACGTACTTGTGGCGTGTCCTGGTAGTCAATACCCGCCCCAGCGCCCCCCACTGCTAATTCTTCTGTAGCAGCGCCCCTACCCGATAGCGCCCGTCTGCTTTTTTGGTGGGTATAGGAATTGCTATGTAGGAAAAGTATTGGTTACGACTGTAGTTCGGGTAGGTTTTTGTATAAATCCAGTGCTTCCGGGTTGGCCAGTGCGTCGGTGTTTTTGACTGGTCGGTTGTGGACAACATTTCTAACCGCCAACTCGACGATTTTTCCGCTGACCGTGCGTGGAATATCACTCACCTGGATAATGCGTGCTGGCACATGTCTTGGAGTGGCGTTTTCACGTATGACTTTGCGAATCCGGGTTTGTAAGGCTTCATCCAGTTTCAATCCGTCACGCAGGACCACGAATAAAACCACCCGCACATCATCATCCCAATTCTGGCCGATGCAGATGCTTTCCAGAATTTCATCCAGGCTTTCTACCTGCCTGTAAATCTCGGCGGTACCGATACGCACACCTCCCGGGTTCAGTGTTGCATCCGAGCGTCCGAAAATGATCAGGCCGCCGTGTTCGGTGATCCTGGCGAAGTCACCATGCGCCCACACGTTGGGGTACTGCTCAAAATAGGCGGCGTGATATTTACTGCCATCCGGGTCACCCCAGAAATAGACCGGCATGGAAGGAAAGCTTTGCACGCAGCACAGCTCGCCGGTCTCGTTGACAGCGGCAAAGCTGCCATCATCCCGCAATATTTTTACCGCCATACCAAGCCCCAGGCATTGTATTTCACCACGATAGACCGGTAATACCGGACAACCGGGCGCGAAACAGGACACGATGTCGGTGCCGCCAATGATGGAGGATAGACACAAGTCCGTCTTGATATCCCTGTAAACGTAATCAAAGCTCTCGGGCGCCAGTGGCGAACCGGTGGATAGTATCGTTTTTAGAGACTCCAGGGAGTGGGTTTCACGGGGTTTGACACCTGCCTTTTGCCAGGCGGATATGGCCTTGGCACCGGTACCGAAGATGGTGATTTTCTGCTCATCAACCAGGTCAAACATGGCAGACGGGCCGGGATAAAAGGGTGAACCCTCGTACAGCACCAACGTGGCGCCGGCCGCCAGGCCGCTGACCATCCAGTTCCACATCATCCAGCCACAGGTTGTGAAATAGAAGAATCGGTCGCTGCGTTTCAGATCGGTGTGCAGCATCAATTCTTTTAAATGCTGAAGCAAAGTACCGCCGGCACCGTGCGTGATGCACTTGGGTACACCGGTGGTGCCCGATGAGTAAAGAATATATACCGGATGGTCGAAGGGCAGGCGGGTAAACTCAATTTCATCGGCATCCTGATGGCTGAATGATGTCAGTAATTCAGCATTTTCCAGACCGCTTAGATCAGGTGTCGGATCAACAAAAGGTATAACGATAACTTTTTGAATACTGTCGATACGTTTCTGTATTTCACTTACTTTTGAAAGGCAATCATGCTGCTTGCCGTTATAGCTGTAAGCTGCGGCACAAAACAGGACTTTGGGCTCAATCTGACCCAGCCGGTCTACCACACCGCTGATCCCGAAATCTGGTGAACATGAAGACCAGGTGGCACCGATACTCGTCGCTGCCAGCATGGCTATAATGGTTTCCGGCAGGTTTGGCATATAAGCTGCAACCCGGTCCCCCGGTTCAATGCCAAGCTCGCGCAGGGCAGAGGTAACACCGGCTACCTGCCGGTATAACTGTCGATAGGTCAGTGTACTTTTTGCACCGGTTTCCGATGTAAAAGCCAGGGCTTCCCGGTCATCCCGGTAGCGCAACAGGTTCTCAGCAAAATTAAGACTGGCATCCGGAAACCACGAGGCACCGGGCATCCGGTCGAAATTTTCAACCGTACGCGGGCCTGCAGAGCCGATGACACCACCAAACTCCCAGATGGCACGCCAAAACGCCTTGGGTGACTCAATCGAGAAGCGGTACAGGCTTTCATAGTCCACGACACCGGGGTTGCGTTCCCGCCTGATCAGTCGCATAAACCGATTGATGTTGGCTTCCTGTACACGCCGGTTGCCTGGTGACCAGAGGGCTTGGGTCATGCTTTTCTCATGCCTGTTTACCGCAGGTTCATTTAACCCAGCAGTTGTTTCATCTCCGGTATCACGGTGAAAAGGTCAGCAGCCAGGCCGATGTCAGCCACTTCAAAAATCGGTGCATCTGCATCTTTATTAACCGCAACGATGGTGCCGGCATCCTTGATACCGGTGATATGCTGGATGGCACCAGAGATACCAAAAGCGATATAAAGGTCCGGAGAGATGATTTTACCGGTCTGACCAACCTGCATATCGTTCGGACAGTAACCGGCGTCAACCGCAGCGCGGGAAGCGCCTGCTCCTGCCCCGATCAGATCGGCCAGTTCGTAGATCAGTTCAAAGTTTTCCTTGCTGGCCAATGCCCGGCCACCCGAGATGACGCTGGCCGCAGCTTGCAGATCCGGGCGTTCACCACCACCTGATTCCAGCTTGACATATCTTGTATGTGCACTGGGCAAAGTGTTGGCAGAATGGCTTTCAACCGTGGCATTTCCAGCGTCACCGAGAGCTTTCCAGGAGGCCACACGTACGGTTGCCACCAGCTTGGAACCTTCAGGTGCGTGGACATCAACAATGGCATTGCCAGCGTAAATTGGGCGTTTGAAGTGATAAGCGTCTTCAACGGCCGAGATGTCACTGACCTGGTTGACACCCAGAAGTGCAGCGACGCGTGGCATCAGGTCTCTGCCATAAGTTGTCGACGGGCCCAGGATATGACTGTAGCCATCCGCCATGGCAACAACCTCCGATGCATGGTTGGCGGCCAGTGGATTGGCAAGGTGTTCGGCGTCCACGGCTATAACAGTTCCGACACCATCAATAACTGCTGCCTGCGTGGCGATTTCGTTGACGAATGCACCCATGACAACGATATCGAAGTCCTGACCAAGTGCCGTTGCGCAGTTGGCGCATTTTGAAGTGCTCTGGTTGAGGGTTGTGCCGTCGTGTTCTGCGATGATTAATGTTCTGCTCATGATTATTCTCCTATACCAGTCCGCGGGATTTAAGTTCAGCGACCAGTTGTGCCGCGTCCTCGACCATGATGCCTTTCCCACGCGCTGGTGGCGGCGTGTAGTGCGATATCTCCAGATCGTTTTCAGATGTCACACCCAGATCTTCCAGGCTGATGACATCCAGTGGTTTACGCTTGGCTTTCATGATGTCGGGTAGTTTGACGAAACGGGGTTCGTTAAGACGCAGATCCACGGAAATCACTGCAGGTAAATCGACCTCGATGGTTTCAAGACCGGCATCGACTTCACGGACAACAGTCGCGGTATCACCGGACAGCTCCATGTTTGATGCGAAGGTGGCCTGGGGGCGATCCCACAGCGCGGCCAGCATCTGGGCAGTTTGCGAGTTATCGCCATCAATGGCCTGTTTTCCCAGCAAAACCAGTCCGGGCTGCTCTTTTTCTATGACTTTCAGAAAAGCACGGGCAATGGTCAGCGGTTGCAGATTCTCACTGGTGTCAACCTGAATGGCCCTATCGGCCCCCATGGCTAAACCGGTCCGCAATTGCTGTTGGCATTCATTGCCGCCAAGGCTGATAACGATGACTTCTTCGGCCACGCCGGCTTCACGAATTCTCAATGCCTCTTCCAGTGCGATCTCATCGAACGGGTTGATGCTCATCTTGACGCCGTCGGTATCAACACCGCTGCCGTCAGACTTGACCCGGATGCGGACGTTGTAGTCAACGACACGTTTTATGCCAACCAGTATTTTCATGGTAATTCCTTTGTATTTAAGCTTTGTTTAGAGATTCTGGTAATTGGGGCCACAGCCACCCTCGGGCGTGACCCAGTTAATGATCTGGTAAGGATCCTTGATGTCGCAGGTTTTGCAGTGAACGCAATTTGCAGCGTTGATCTGCAGGCGTTCACCTGCGGTTGAATCCGGGTCTTCTACCATTTCGTACACGTTCGCCGGGCAAAAGCGGGTGCAGGGGTGGCCATACTCTTCGCCACACTTCGTAATACACACATCCGGTTCGAGAATCTGCAAATGTACGAGTTGGTCTTCGTCATGATCGGTCGCCGCAAAATAGACGGACGCAAGGCGGTCACGCGGTGCGAGATTCCGCTTCACCCAGTGGCGTTCGACCGGCTTCAAATCTTTCAGTTTGCTCAGTGATGAATAATCTGCGTGATTTTGCAGTGTGCGGGGTAGTTTACCGGCGGTCACGGTTTCAATGGCTGCGGTGATCAAACCACGCCACAGACCCTTATTGAAGCCGGGGCGGATGTTGCGCACTTTATGCAGTTCTTTCATGATCGGTGAAACCCGCAGGGCCTCGTCAAAGCCCTCACCATTACCCTTGTCTGCAATATGGCTGGCGGCCAGCATTCCGGACCGGATGGCCTGGTGCGTGCCCTTGATCTTGGGCAGGTTGAGCAGACCGGCGGCGTCACCGATTAAAAGTGCCCCGGGCATTTCGACTTTTGGCAGGGACTGGGCGCCACCTTCGATAATGGTACGTGCACCACCCGAGAGAATCTCACCGCCTTCAAACAGGGGTTTGATACTGGGGTGATGTTTAAATTGTTGAAAGGCCTCGAACGGTGAGAAATCGGGGTCGGAATAATCCAGCGCACAGACAAAACCAACCGCAACGCGGTCTTTATCCATATGGTAGATAAAGCTGCCGCCGTAAGTTTTCGTGTCCAATGGCCAGCCGATGCTGTGATTCACCAGGCCCGGCTTGCATTTGCCGGGTGCGACCTGCCACAGTTCCTTGATGCCGATACCGTAGGCCTGTGGGTTTGAATCAGCATCCAGTTTGAAGCGGCTGATCAATTGTTTGCTCAGGTGTCCACGGCAACCTTCCGCCAATATGGTCAACGGTGCATGGATTTCGATACCCTGCATATAGGTGTCTTTGGGCTTTCCATCACGGTCGACACCCATGTCACCGATGATAACGCCGCCCACCGCACCATCCGGCAGATAATGGATACCGGCAGCGGCATAGCCGGGAAATATATCGACACCGAGGTCCTCGGCCTGTGGTGCCAGCCAGGCGCACAAGGCACCCAGGGAGACAATGATGTTGCCGTGGTTCCGTTGCTGTGGCGGTGTGGGAAGTTTATACCTTGAGGTGGCTGTCAAAAAAGCAATCTCATCATCTTCAACCGGAACACATACGGGTGGCGGATTGTCCTTCCAGCCAGGCAGTAGTTCATCCAGTGGTCCGGGTTCAATGACTGCACCGGACAGAATATGTGCACCGACTTCGGCGCTTTTTTCGATCACGGCAACCATCAAATCCGGTTTGAGTTGTTTAAGACGAATGGCGCAGGCCAGACCTGCAGGTCCGGCTCCGATGATGATGACATCGTATTCCATGACTTCGCGTTCGGTCGCTGTTTCGCTCATCGGGATTCCCGGATACCTTGAAGACAGACAATTATATCGGCAAAGCCGGTTGCGTTAAATGTGTTCGGTTGTTTTTGCGCGAACTGACCACGCAAAGCACTGGTGGACCTCCTTGCCAGGCGTCCCCTATGATGAAATCAAGCTGGCTAAGTGACCTGTCATACTTAAAATTATGGCATTATTCAACAAACCTTATAGTCGGCCAGTCAGAAGGGATTTAAAAATGAAAATAAAAATGAAACTCCATTGGCAAATTTTGACCGGCCTGCTTGCCGGTGCCGTGTTTGGTATTTTTGCTGCGGTCTTTCATCTGGGCGACTTTACTCACGATTGGATAACACCATTTGGGACCTTATTCGTCAACCTGTTAAAACTGATCGCCATGCCGCTGGTATTTGCATCATTGGTCACGGGTGTGGCTTCTTTATCAGATGTCAGCAAGCTGTCGCGGATGGGCGGCAAGACCATTGGCATTTACATGCTGACCACTATTTTCTCCATTACTATCGGTTTGGTGGTCGTCAACGTGTTGAAGCCCGGGGATTCAATTCCACCCGAGGTCAGCGCGGACCTGCAAGCTTCTTACCAGGGTGAGATAGAAGGTCGTAGTGAGACCATAGAACAGGTAAAAAACCGGGGGCCTTTGCAACCAATGGTGGATATTGTTCCGCAGAATATCGTTGCAGCATTGAGCGAAAATATCCGCATGTTGCAGGTGGTGTTTTTTGCGCTGTTTTTTGGAGTTTGTCTGATCCTGGCGCCCAATGAGAATACCCGCAACGTCAAGTCACTCATCCAGGGTATGAATGACATCATTATCAAAATGGTTGACCTCATTATGTACATCGCGCCAATTGGTGTATTTGCACTGATTGCGGGAACCATCACCGCGATCGCCGGCGATAGCATTGAAACGGTTCTGAGTTTGCTGAGTTCATTGGGTTTTTATACGCTGGTTGTTATCTTTGGCCTGATTTTGCATGTCTTGCTGGTGTATTGTACTTTTGTTCGCTTTTTTACCCGTTTCACTCTCAAAGAATTTTTTACCGGAATTGCACCGGCTCAGTTACTCGCGTTCTCGACCAGTTCCAGTGCAGCAACTCTGCCGGTTACGATGGAGTGCGTAGAAGACAACCTGGGTGTTAAAAACGAGGTTGCTTCATTTGTGCTGCCATTGGGTGCAACGATCAATCTTGACGGTACTGCACTTTACCAGGCAGTGGCCACGGTGTTTATTGCCCAGGCCCTGGGTATGGATCTGAACCTGGCCGCACAACTGACCATCGTACTTACGGCGTTGCTGGCTTCAATCGGTACGGCACCGGTGCCGGCAGCCGGCATTATCATGTTGGTCATTGTGCTTGAGTCCGTGGGCGTTCCGTCTTCCGGTATAGCACTGATCCTCGGCGTAGACCGTATATTGGATATGGTGCGTACCGCGACCAATGTGACCGGTGACTGTGCGGTTACGGTACTGGTGGATTCGGCCGAGAGAAAGCTAATAGCTAAAGAGGCTGCGGTTTAGACTTGGTCTTGCTCCACCGGTGTTGTGCGGGTCTGCTGGACATTGACGGCTACCATCAACACCCGGTGGCTTAATCCAGGCGCTTACTAAACCGCAAAATTGCCAGGGTCATCAGCACGACGATAAAGCCCGCCAAGATAAACAGCTCTCCCGAGAGCTCCTGGAGACTGGCTCCGCGTAGCATCACACCCCTGATCAAGCGTATGAAATGCGTCAGTGGCAATGCTTCCGCAATAAGCTGGGCGGGTCGCGGCATACCGGCAAATGGAAACATGAACCCGGATAGCAGGATGGATGGCAGCAGTACAAAGAAACTCAGCTGCATCGCCTGAAATTGCGTACTGACGAGCGTTGATATCACCAGGCCCAGTGCCAGGTTAGCGACGATAAACACCAGCGTGATGATATAGGTGTCCAGAAGGCTGCCTGCCATCGGTACCTGGAACAAAAGCCTACCAAGTAACAATACCAGGCTGACCTGGAGCAGACCGATAAACACATAGGGTGTAATCTTGGCCAGCATCAGTTCGGATGTCTTAACCGGTGTGGTAATCAGCAACTCGAGGTTACCGCGTTCGCGTTCGCGGACAATGGCCACCGCGGTGAAAAGTATCATGGTCATGGTCAGGATCACACCGATAAGACCGGGTACGGTATTGACCGGCGAGCGCCGTTCCGGGTTGTAGAAGGTACGAAGCTCCATGACCGGTGGACGGTCGTTGTAGGGAGAGGTTCTGGATTGGTAGGCAACCTGTGCAAGTTGGGCTGCCGCCCCCTGGACAACGGTATCCGAGCCGTCTACCAGCAACTGCATGGCAGAACGGTTTGACTGATGCAGACGCCGGTCAAAATCCGGCGGGATGTATATCCCCACACTGATTTCCCCCTGGCGCATCAGGTGCTCAAGCTCATCCGCGCTGCTGACCTGCTTAATCACCCTGATTATCTGGGTTTGTGACATGTCCATAACCATCTGGCGGGACGCCGAGGTACCCGACAAATCAGCAACGGCGGCATCCAGGTTACGCACATCCATATTAATGGCGTAACCGAACATCAGTAACTGGATAACAGGAATGCCAACGATCATGCCGAATGTCAGCCGGTCACGGCGTAACTGCCGGACTTCCTTCCTGACGATGGCAAGTATTCGCTGTAAGGATTTCATGCCGCGTTTTTCTTTATCCTGGTGGCCGCAACAAATACATCTTCAAGTCCCGGCCTGGCAACGGCACAGCTGGTTACGTGCAAACCCGCGTGGCTGATAACATCATTAACAGCGCTTGCGGGTGAGGCCTCCTCGATCGAAACCATAACGCGCAGCGCGTTACCCACTTGTGCCGTACTGTGCACAAAATCATGCTCTTCCAGCATCTTGCCGACCTTGCGTGGTTGATCCGACTCAACGATGACAATACTGGCATTGATCCCGCGCTGCAGTTCCTCCGGACTGCCCTCGGCAACCAGTTTGCCTTTATCCAGGATCGCCAGTGCGTGACAGCGTTCCGCCTCGTCCATGTAGTGGGTGGAAACCAGGATGGTGGTACCCTCATCAATAAGATCAAATAGTGCCTCCCAGAATGAGCGCCGGTTTTCCGGGTCAACTGCACTGGTGGGTTCGTCCAGAAAAAGTAACTCCGGCCCGTGTAATGTCGAAGCAGCCAGTGCCAGGCGTTGCTTCTGGCCGCCGCTGAGGGTGCCGGCCCTTTGCCGGACCAGCTTGCCCAGCTCATAGCGTTCGATGGCGAGTCCGATTCTTTCGGCTTTGAGCTTTCTGTCCAGCGTGTAGATATCGGCCATGAATTGCAGGTTTTCTTCGACCGTCAGGTCTCCAAAAAGAGAAAACTTCTGCGTCATGTAACCGACCTTCAAACGCAAGGCTTCCGCCTCATCCGGAATAGAGTAGCCGAGTACATCAATATCACCTGCGGTCGGTGTGAGCAGTCCGCACAACATACGTATCGCGGTGGTTTTACCCGAACCATTGGGACCTAGAAACCCATAGATCCGGGAGCGCGGGACTTCAAGATTCAGCCCATTAACGGCTTTGACCTTGCCAAAGTCCTTGCAGAGGCCGTGTGCCTGTATCGCCAGTTCAGTCATTACCCGAAACGTTTACCGGAAAATCAACTTCAAGTGGTACACCGGAGGGCAGGGATGACGCATCGGGTACATCAACTTCTGCCAGGTAGCTCAGACGCGAGCGGTCATGCTCGGTCAGTGCGAAATAGGGTGTGAAACTGGCATCCGTTGAAACCCAACGTACGGTGCCGGTAAATGCCTGGCCTGTGCCGTCAATGCGTACCTTCAATTGCTTGCCGGGCTGTACCGAAGACCGTAATGGTTCCGGGACATATATACGGGCATAGGTCCTGGAACTATCGAGTATCACGGCGACGGTTGCTCCAATTTGCGGACGCTCACCCAATTGGTAAAGGCGTTTGTCCAGCATGCCATTTACCGGTGCATAAACCTTGAGACGCTCAATATCCAGTTGTATCCGGTTGATACCTGCCTCTGCTGCTTTGAGTGCTGCTATCGCCTGGTCAAGTTCTTCGACGGTTGTACCATTGAGTAACCTGTTCAGTGACTCTTTGGCAGCTTGCTTTGCAGCGATGGCAGTTTCCGAACGGGTGGTTGCGAAATCCAGGTTGGACTGATTCGATAAATCGCGCGCAAACATTTCCTGTGCACGCTTCAGGTTGGTTGCGGCATTTTTGGCTGAAGAGCGTGTGGATTCCAGTTGCGCACGGGCTTCTCTTATCGTTTCAGTACGCGGTCCACGTTCCAATTCGGCCAGTCGTGCTGCAGATTGGTCCCTGAGTGCTACCCGCTGGGCGAGAACTCTTTCCAGCCGTGCGGGATCCTGCTCAAGAATCAGGTCGCCGGTTTCGAGCATTTGGCCATCCTGAACATGGATTGCGATGATGGGTTCAAAATTCTCAACGGTTACTTCAACGCGGTCGCGCTCTAGAGTACCCACCATGAATGTTTCTTCTGAATTGTTGCAGGCACTGAGTACCAGTAACAGGGTCAGGCCTAACCAGCTGGTGTGTTTCATTGTGAGATTCCCCGCTTAAGCAGTTGGGTAATTTGTTGATTCAGAAATTCAATACCGTCTTCATCATATTTAATTCCCAGCACCGGTTCGGCCAGGGTGCGGGCGATAAATGGAAAGATACTGACCGCCAGTATCAACATCGCCGATATCGCCGGATCGGAATCCTCGCGTAAACGACCGGCCGACTTTTCCCTGCTGAGCAGGGCGGGCAGGGCACCGCCGAGACGTGGCGCCATGTTGTCAGCAAAGTGTTGCTGCATTTCTCCACCCGGCAGAAATACTTCACGTATCAACAGGCGGGGGATATTAGGATGCCTGGCAGCCATCGAGATCAACAGGCTGGAAATCATCTCCGGTGACGCTTCGGAACCGTTTTTCATCTCCGCGATGGCCAGTACCATCGGTTCCAGGGCGCGATCAAGCACACTTTGTAACAGCAACTTTTTGTTGCTGAAATAGTAATGCACCAGGGCAGGGTTTACGCCCGACCCGTCTGCGATACGCCGAATGGATGTGGCGGCATAGCCACTATCAGAAAATAGTGCTTCCGCCGTATCGAGTATCTGTTTTTTCAAATCCCGTTGATCAGTATCAGCAGGTCGGCCCCGGGCACGTTCTGGTGAATGGCTGATTTGCTTCATACTTTAATATTAATTAAACGATTAATTAATTACAAGTTGAGGTGCAATATATAACGCTTGATGTGTGGGATGATGGGGTCAGAGGGCCACCTGCGGTCCCTACAAAATGTATCCGGCCCCTTTCCTCAGATCGGAGAGATCCAGGAAACGGTCGATGCTGCGTAGCAGATGGTCTCGTGGAACCGCATCATCGAGATTAAACGAGTACAAAAAAGGCTTCTGAGGGGTGTTGTTGCTGCCCATCATGGGTAAGCACTCCGTCCATGAAATCGGCGTGCTTATTATCTCATGTAGCCCTCATTTTTATGAGAGTTTTTCAACAGAATAGGCCAATTGCGGTCATTCGCGAATTACAACTGCTTTGGAGGTGTTGGCTCCGCAGGCGTGTTTCTCGGCGAGTGCTTCCTATACCCCTTGAATTTTAGCAGGAAGAAATCCAGATCAATCTGGGCTCACCTGATCCGACAAACTGCTTAATTGCGGCTAATCACAATCATCATCACCATCTTCACAATCCGGACAGTTAGGATATTTATCCTCACACGCATCGAAACAATCATCGTCGTCGCCACACTTATCGTAACAAGCATCGGCAGCGTCACACTCATCGGCATCTTGATTACCTTTGCGGCGGTCTTTAACTCCAGCGAATAACAGAACAGTATCGTCTGTGGTATTCGAAGGAACATTCAAACTGGTGTCAGTGCTTGCCTGCAATGAAACACAACTGAGCGCTAGAAAAAGGGCTGATACTAATATGGTTCGAGTGAACATAAAAACACCTCATTTCTGTGTATAATTTTTCGATCAATTTCAGCTTAACACAAAGCTCAGGGAGTTCAAACCAGCCATGGCCAATGAACACTTCCGGCCAATAGCAACCCAACAAATAAGCAAGTAGTAAGGATATCTCCTATAGCTAATTGAAGCGGCAATCCTGCCGTCAGAGAAGAGAAATATCAGAAATGTACAGAAGCAAAGCACCCTTAAGAGCAATTATCCCGCTACTCGCCACCTTAGGCATCATTGGCCTGGTCGGAAATGCCTGGGCTACCCCCGAAGGGTCGCAGAATCTTCGGGGTATGGCGGGGCGGATGTTTCTAGTCGAGGTTTATGACGTGAATGAACAAACAACTGCCCCCAATTGTTACACCTTCAACTCGGATGGGACCTGGGATGACCGGAAGTTCCCGGTGCTGGGAAGCTGGAATCAGCATACCAACGGTGCGAAGACCAGTTACACCGCGGAGGCATTAGCAGAAGACTTTGACTTCGGAATTGGATTCCTTACTGGCTTTCTGCTGGTGCAGGACGGCAAGGTGACCCCAGCCCATGGCAAGGGAAACCTGCAGTTGACGGCCTTAACCCAGGGTATTGCTCTTGATGTTGGATTCGATGACCAGGGTAATCCTATCGAATCTGAGGGCGAGGACTTTGTATTCGGTCTGTTCGTGTCGGTCGGCTATGAGGTTGACGAGTGCCCTTTGTGACATGAGCCAGGAAGCTAACCGGTCGTAGGATGTCTGACCTGGCCGCGACTTATCGCTGCTTTCAGTCAAATCCTCGACCGGTCGTTTGGGTCGTTAGGTGCTATGGGTATTCTTATTGTCTAATGACCCCTCATGGCCTATTCTGTTGAAAAACTCCTTTTCTTCGATTTTCGGACGTTTCGGCGGAAACGTGTCTAAATAAAAACAATGAGTTGCACTCACTCAACTTGCCGAAATTGATCGAATTTACGAAAGAACC
>Ga0316192_10000522_pt1 | contig 28355 bp, 26 predicted proteins | sample MerIslwburrow_MG_FD_204931 | JGI IMG/M metagenome (GOLD analysis project Ga0316192, IMG submission 204931) | Coastal sediment microbial communities from Maine, United States - Merrow Island worm burrow | ecosystem: Environmental > Aquatic > Marine > Coastal > Sediment | place: USA: Maine...
GGCTGATGTTTTTTGTCGAATTCGCGGCTACATCTCGACTTGCCGTAAAAATGCCATCAATATCTTGAGGGCAATCGAAAATGCCTTTAATAATCAACCTTTCTTGCTAAGAAGCTGAGTAGTTACATTTTTTGTAATATTGATCCACATAAAGATGTCTATTTTCGTAAGGCAAATGTTCGACCACGGCTAACACGATAATCACATCAAAACAATTATCTTCATAAGGTAAAGACTGTGACTCTTTAACACTTAGATGCCGCACATCTTGAACCTTATCCAAATTCAGCTCTGTGACTTTCAACTCTGTAACATCTACAAAAGCTTTATCCACATCAAAAGCATGTATTTCCTCTATGCATTGTTGTTCGTTCAAATATTCCGTGATATGTCCCGCCGAACAACCCACCTCTAAAATCTTGAGCCCCTTAGAGGTCTCATTTAATTTGACAAACAATTTAGATAAGTCACGTGTACGGACAACACGATGAGTGAGGTAATCTGGGGTTCGATGTATGCCCTTTCTTTTGATAATTCGCTCTATAATATTTTGCGAATATTTGGTTCTGTGTTCAACACCCTCTACCAGCAAAACCCGTTCATCACCTAGGTCTTTAATTTCCCACTCACTCATAGAACAATCCATACTTTCTTTGTTGCACCCATCACACATCATTTTCTCCATCATTCCCGTGTAGGTGGGAATCTATACAAACAAGACCGCCACAACTGGATTCACACCTGCGCGGGAATGACATGAATGTTTTGCAAAATATAAGATATACTATACCATATGGTTATGAATCCGAGTGGATTACAATAGCACACATGAGTTTTATAAGAATGCATAAAAAAATAAAAAAATATATCTGTTATGGATTTGGCATTTTTATTGTCCTCGTCTTTGCATTTTACAATTTCATTTTATACCCCAAACATTTCTCTGAATTTGAAATCTGGGGCAGCACTCCACAATCACTTCCTTTTTTTATGTTTCATGAAAATGATGCTGAAGAATTAGACGAGATCTTTTCTTATCTCAAAAACAACAACTACACCACACTCAATGCACAACAAAGTTTAGATATTGTCGAAGGTCGTCAAGCTTACACAGGAAAAGAAGTCGTACTGACTTTTGATGATGGTAAACTTGCCTTATGGACAGTGGCAGGGCCTAAATTGCAAGAATATAGATTTACAGGCATTGCTTTTGTGAATCCTGGAAAGATCCAAAGCAATTCCATACTAAGAAAACAACATATTTCCCATATCACAGAAGATGATCTGAATTTGTATTGTACCTGGGAAGAATTGAAAGAACTTCAGAAAACAGGATTAGACATTCAAAGTCATAGTCAACATCATGAAAGATCATTGTTCTACAACAACCAATCTCATACGACAAAATCAGCCGAACTCCTTGAATCATTAACGACTTCAAAAAAAACACTCATCGATAAAAAATTTGGAAAACAACTATTTTTTTGCGCCCCTTATGGCAGCGTGAGTCCCACACTTATTGAATGCTCAAAAAAAGCAGGATACCCCCACCTCATTGGGATCTTACCTCATGAAGGTAATCACACTTTTTATGGCAAAGAAAATGATTTCAAAAACAGAGATTACATTTTACGTATGAATTTTCGTAGCATTCTTTCATTGCCCGGAGAAAATCGTGAAACTGTTGTAGGACGCCTCTGGCGACGTATCAGCAAGGGCGGCGATCGTCACTACAAATAGTTATTTTTTAACATTTTTTCCCAACAACAGCACACATCCTCTCTCAACCTTGGTGGTCGTCTCCACATTCTCAAATGAAGAATGTGTGAAGCGCAGCGCAGAGGGACCGTAAGCCTTCTTTTTTTGATACAAGGACAAACCAATCTCACAATTATGAATCTCACAATAATGCACGGTAGCATCAGATAGATCTTTACAGGCGATAGCCACATTGCCATTTTTTATTTTTAACTCGCGCATAAAAACCGTACTCGACTCACCAATACTTATACCCTTATCAACAAAGCCATCAATCGTAACGTCTTTAAGATCTAAAGAGCTCCCTGACAAATCAATCGCATCATCCCCCGATTTATCAAATCGACAAGAAATAATTTTTCCTTTTGAAAAATCGCTGTCGCAAGAATCTGATTCAGAACCATAAAAATCACAGTAAGACAATTCAAAATCACAGGAAATCAGGTTCAATGCATCCTCCCCTTTTGCACCCACAAACTGACAACTATCAAAGGCCACTGAAGACTCATACACCGTCACCCCCTGATCTTAATGCCCATTTCCCCTTCGATACGGGCGACAAGCCCTTAAAAACAACATGAGTGAATAGTGAGTTTTTATCCGCAGCCAAAAGAGCCAAACCTTGACCTTTTTTCTCAGCCTTTATTAAGATAGGATGACCTTTAGAACCTAAAAAGTGAACTGCCGAACGTGTGATAATTTTTCCCATACCTTCCAATATCAACGATGTCCCGCCTCTGGCCTTCAGCACATATCCTTTGGGAACATAAAGTGTTTCTGACAATCGCCATTCCCCTTGTTTGAATACGATAATTTTTTTAATTTCATCCACTTCAAGAAATGGGAAGCGTGACAAATTACTACTAGCTGCGAAAAGACCTCCTGGCTCGATTTTTTCAGACATATACGACCATTTATTAATTTTTTCTTCCCGTACCCCAGCAGCGCCTGGGACACGACAAAGTAATTTTACTTTATCTTCATCATCTAGTCTTTTTGTCAATGGCAAAGTCAACGTTTCAAAACTGACAGGCTCAAGCAATTCTTTTGCCCTAAGATTAAATGGAGAATCAAACACAACTCTATCCTCTCCCAATACTAATCCAACAATTTCTACAGGGAAATATTGTGTTGCCGCCACATGCAAAACAATACACATCTCATTCACAGCAACCTCCCAAACCTGCAGCAACTTGTAAGGATCCAGAGAGGTTCTGATAAATTTTTGATTTTTCTCATACACATTTTTATTAAAATTAAATTCGGGGAATTCACTGTACAAAATATGTTCTTGCGTACTCAACTCGTCTGAAACATCTTTCCAAAAATTATCCATGTACTCTTTTTTTGAAATACGTTGCAATATTTCAATATAAGATTTAAAAAATAGAGGATCATCAAATAATTTGTTGATAAAAATCATACTCCTCACAAAACTTTCGTTATCCCTTCTCCTGCCACTACGTACACAACTCAAATACAAAATAGGATCACCTGCAAAAGAATTGTCATAGACTATAGGCTCAATAAGAGACGTTATGGGGTTGTAATAAAAGCGTCGGTTACGCCACAAATTTGCATGGAAACCATTCATCAAATCAGCAAAAGCCGCCAACGTAGCCATTTTTTTCACATCAAATACTTCTGAAGCACTATAAGTTCCCTGCCGAAAGCCTTCCAGCATCGACATGGCACGCAAGGCCTGTTGACGGCTTGTTCGATCTTCCAATATCTTTCCCGTTTGATAACTATCAATTTCAGCACTCAAAAAACTTTCCGTAAATGAATCTACGGTATTGCCTTTTTTCATTGTCACATCCCAATAAGCATCTTCACGAAAACGCAAAATAGGTCCTGGAGGTCGCCCTTGATCTGCCAGTAATTCTTGCCCGAAGCTCTCTTCCATGGCATAAACACCCCAATTTTCATCATTCACTATCAACTCAACAAACTGGTAACGTAGACCTAACACTCCTTCCCGCCTCATTGCCTTGTGATACACCCATTCATACAAGTATTCACGTTCACTGGGATGATGCAAAGAAAAACGGCTCATCCCCAAAACAGCTTCTCCCTTTTTCACATGAACTCTAAAGGGCCATTTGTCTCCTCGCAGCGAATTGACCACATCCCCTTTCAATCGCACATCAACTTGAACTGATTTTGAATCAAGCAACAATTCACCCGAAACAAAATCTTTTTTGGATGAAAATAAAAAGCCTACTTCAAGAGCTTCTTCTCTTTTGTTTACTAATGTCTGCCACTTTTTAGAAGAGAGTGTGAGTTTTAATTTAGGAGCCTTGACGTTGCTTCCCTTGAGATAGTTATCAAAAGTAGTTGAAGCATTCACAACATAAGGTTGAAAAAAACTTCTGTCATATCCTGCTCTACGACATTGATAGCCACCAATAAAAGCCACAAACAACGCAAAAAAAATAATGAGATATAACTTCAAACGAGATCTATTTAATTTGATCATACATACTCAATCTTCACTATCCCTAATCCACATTCTTTTCGTAATATCAAAGGAATTTTCTTCACGTCCCTCATTCACAACTATCCATTTTTGATAATAGTAACAATCTATATTCCACCAAGCCCACGTTACGGCAACCACACACATAACAAGCAAACGTAGGTGTTTGGTTTTGAACAAATAATCAACCAACAACCAAGAAGACAGTCCAAAAACATATAAAGACAAATCAGATGTCAAGTGACGCCACGTCATAAATCTAGTAGCAAAAAGCTGCGCCCAATTCCAAAATAAAAAGATCATAAAGAATAAAGGAACATATTGTTGGTATTTTTTATTTTTAACAAGCACAACAATAGCACACACAAACACAAAAATCCACAACATGTAATAGCGCCACAACATCAGCAAATAAACCTCAACACCCATAGCCACCTGTTTCATAGATGACAATAAAGGCATAGCAATCAACTCTTCCAAATAAGGCACCCCATGCCCAGCGGACAAACTTCCATCAACCCATTTGATATCGATCTGAGTTAAAGTCAATCTCCATACAACCAAAGGAGTTATATGACATGCTGCATAAATCGCCGCTTCCTTAAACTTTTTAAGCCACAGGGCATAAATAAATACAGTGATAACAATGGCATAATTATTTTTTGCCAACATCAATAAACCCGTAAAAAATGAAAACAGCATCAAATTTCTCAACGAATAATGTTGACGCACATACAACAAACAAAATATGATAAACACTGGATTCCACAACTGCATTTCTCCCGCATGATACCTTGCTGCCATATTCAGGCAAAAAAAATGGATGAAAACACAGAATGCTGCCAAATAACTTGCGCGATCACTCATGTATATCTTTAGTATTTTCAGAAGTGCCAAACCACCTAAAAAATAAACACCTATTTTCAAAATCAGATAACCGATAACCCCCCTAACATAAGGGTAATCTAATGCGTACACAGGTGACACCACAACAGAAACCACATGACCTATCCCATGAGCCAGCGCTGGGAAAACAGGCCTATTAACAGAAGGGGTAATGTAGTTATAAGCTTCGGGGAAATACGCTGCCGCCTCTAAGCGAGAAAATGAATCTGCATTGTACTGCCACATAAAGGGAGAATCATCTGACAACCGACAAAAAGGCTTGTAACCTGTAGGATTTGTCCTTGGGTGATCCCTGTCAAATAAAATACTTGAAGACAACGTGAAAACCAATAATACTAAAAAAGCGATATATATAAAATCATTTCTTTTAAGAAGGGGTATTTTCATGTGTTTGACTTTAGTACTGAAGTGTTGTAGATATCTTCTTGTTGTTTTTGCAGTTCTGTTGGCGAATAGGTCAATCTGATCATTTCCCTATCTTGTTTTGACACAATCACATCCGTGTATTTGTTCACTTCTCTCACATAAGACAGTACATCTCCCACGTCTACCAAACTGCCAAGACCAGTCATTGCCTCGGGCAGACCTCCAACAGTGGAAGAAACCACAGGAAGACCAAGGCACAAGGCCTCCACCACAACCAAACCAAACGCTTCATTCTGCGAATCATGCATCAAAACAGTAGCTGTTAACATGGTATTCAACACCTCTTCATAAGGAATTGTCCCCAAAAAGTTCACTCTTTTTTCCACACCACATTTTTTTGATTTTTCAATCAGGTAGTCTTTAAAACTTTTTTTCTCTTCACCATAAAAATCATCAGATCCCACTATATTTAATTGCCAAGAATCATCAAGTTCGGCTAACACCTCCACAGCGGTTTCCATACCTTTTCCTGGAATCATTCTTCCAACACAGAGCAAGGTATGTGTATTATTTTTTTTGACAATGGATTTGTCCACCACTTCGACAGGATAAACCAGATGCCTATCAACCTTAATATTTTTGGATTGAAGTATGTCCCTCATGTACTTGCTAAATGGCATCACCCAATCCGCCCGACGCATACATTCCATTTCAATCGTATCAACCAATTTAGATTTCAAATGCGCATTATCAGGGTCTGATAGTGATGCTAAAAAATTGGGACCATGGGGACGCACGACTACAGGAATTGACCACGGATTATCAAAAAAATACCAACCCCAGCCAAATGCTTCTGGGCTTTCAATCAAATCCGGTTTTTCTTCCCAGGTTTCCACTTCTTTATAAACCGCATAAGCAAATTCTTTATGGAAGATAACACGATAACTATTATCACTTTTTAATCGTGACACAACCTTGTCTTTCAAAGCTTTGGGATATTTCTTCGGACAAACGCGATACACATCAACACCAACAAGCTGTTCATACATTCGATCACCTGAATTACTTTGACACACCACAGACACCTGATGCCCTTTCTCTGCCCACTTCTTTGACATCACATGTGTGTATGACACGATCCCCCCAATCAATTGACATGGGGGATAATCATTTACAATAAACATAATATGCATGAATATAGGTTATCATTTAATCACTCAAAGATCATCTTGGGCTTAATGAAGACCACAAAATAGTCATCTAAGCTTCGCACATCTCATTGCGTCAATATTGCAAGCCCATACAAATCCCACATATACCACCATGTTATTTTTTATATAATAAATACAGGTGATTATTTAAAATGCATATTCTCTTTCTTGTTTACGATTACGACCCTGGCAAACAACTTGGTGGAGCGTCTGTGTACATTGAAGTGATGGCTCAGGCATGGAAGAACGCAGGTCATCAAGTCAGCGTTATTTGCCGGAGCACCACACAAGAAAAAATCATCCTAGATCATGAAGGCATTCGAGTTGTCAAAGTTCCTTTGCAAAAATACCCAAATGCTTTGCTTGACAAAATAAAATTTCGCCTCTACGGGGACAACAGCATACGAGGCATCTACATGAAAGAGTTTTCTTACGCTGCCCTCAAAGAAGTGGAAACATGGGATGAAAAACCCAACGTAATCGAAAGTTCAGCAGACCTGTGCTGGGCATTTGTCAAAGATAAACGTATCCCTGTCATGGTTCGTATTCACGGTCTTTCATTATTGGAAAGCCAAGTAGATCCTGAGAACAAACATCTCAAATCTAAATTAATTTTTGAAATTGAAGACTATTGCTCACGCAATGCTCCTTTTGTGAGCACCATGTCACAATACATGGCTTCCATCATGAAAAAAAACAATATCACCATCAAATCATTTGTCCACAATCCTCTGCCCCCCATTCCTCCTTCTTTGGAGAATATCTCCAAAATTAAAAAACAATTAGTCACCGTAGGACGCTTAGTGCCACGCAAAAGATTTGACATCTCCATCAAAGTGCTGGCCCAACTTGATGCCCCATGGACATTAAAAGTTGTCGGTCCCGATAGCCAATTCGGCCCCGAAGAAAAAAGCTACTTAGAGCACCTCAAAGAACTTTCTCGCACACTTAATGTGGAAGACAGAGTATTCTTTACAGGGCCACTTTCCAGAGAAGACACCTTAAAAGCTATCGCCGAATCAGAAATTATGATCCACGCCTCCCCCATCGAAAACATGCCCTATTCCATTATGGAAGGATTAGCCATCCGAACAAAAGTATTGGCCTGTTCCGAAGGTGGCATCCCTGAAATTCTAGAAGGGCGCGGTGTGATGAAAACCTTTGACGACATCACAGGTTTTGCCGATGCCATAAAAAACAACCAAGTCTTCCCTATCTCAGACAAAGACCACAGACAATTTATGAAAGAACACGACGCCTCACATATTCAACAACAACTAGAAGATTTGTATTCCCATTACAAATAATCGAAGCTTTTATCTTATTCCTCAGAACTTCACATCAAGTGCCACAACATAATTTCTCCCTGGTTCGTTTTGACCTGAACCGTGAGGACGATATGCTTTATCTGTAAGATTTTCAACACCCGCAGAAAGTATCATTTCTTTATAGAAATTCCATCCGCCTCTTATTGTGTAAATATTATATCCCGGTGTTCCGTTGGGCCTAGGAACACGATCTGTGTCAGTGACATCTCTTGGTGCCAATTTATCTTGGCTGCGTGAAAAAAGGCCTAAGCCTTCAATCCAATATTTACCTTCATCTGAATTCCAGCGCGTACCAAATTTTCCATTCTTAGGAGCAATACGAGACAAATGTCTTTCATCTTTACTATTAGAATCTGATGTAGTGAAATCATCAACCTGGCCGCGATTCCAATTAAAACTACCAAACAGAGTGATGTTCTCAGTCACATAATAATCTAAGTTAAGCTCAACACCTTCAACAAAACCTTCCCCCCCATTGGCCGCTTTCACTTCATTACCGCCATTGACAACATTACCCGTTGGTTTGCGAATAATATAGTCGTCAATCACTGTGTAAAAGTAGGCCACTTCAGCCTTACCCATTTTGGGATCGTGGAAACGCGTACCCAATTCAAAAGCAATATATTCTTCTGGATCAAGGCTTTGTGTCGGCGTTTGAATCTCATTAGTTCTTGCGGTATCAAACCTCGTATAATCCGAAAGGTTTGGTGCACGAAAGCCTTGCGACACTCCAAAAAAACTTCTCCATTTACTTTTCTCACTTGGTTTATAAGTAGTACGAAAACTACCCGTGACTTTTTCAAAATCTTTTGACACACGAGAATAAGGAGTTGCATCTGAAGGATCTTGATCTACTTTGTCTGCATCTATATCTGCGTATGTATAACGAACACCCGGTATAAAGGTAAAATTATCTGATTTGATCTCGTCTTGTAAATAAACGCCCAATAAACCGTAAGTCGAATTGTCAGCCACACTGCCTCTTGGATCTATCGTTCTGATCGTACCATCGGCATTATAATCTTTGAAATGAGAATCAACATTATCACGGTAGTAATCAAATCCCCAAACAAGGTAGTGGTTGTCAAAACTTTGATCTACTTGTGTTTGCAAACCTAATGTTTGAACTTTTACATCTGAGAATTCTCTTCTCCCATTACTGCGCAATCTGTCTTGATCTTCCAGCATCAATTGATGAGATGCTGTTACCTTAACTTTGTCAATACCAGAAAAAGGATCGTTCACTTCTAAACGCCCATAGGTTAAATTTCTCTCAAGATCCTGAATACGGTGAAGGTCACTGCCACTCGTTGTGCCATGCCACGATTTACTGAAAATAGTTTTGTGATTTCTCCATACGTCATCCAAAAATGAGCGCTGGTGAGACAAGGTAAGTGTTGCAGATTCATTAATGTGTGAAACATATTTGACGTCTAAATTTAGCTCATCGTAATTAGTGGCATACTGTCTGCCACTGCCGTCACCCGCCTTCACATCACCAAAATGTTTACGCGTACCACCAACGTGTAAAAAATTGCCATCCGTAATTTTCATGCTGTCGGAAATCCTGTAAATACTTGAATTTTCAGCACTTGCGTAACGTGAAAACAGTTGCCAAGAATAATCTTTCTTTTCATTAGGGGAAAGGGTAATCGCATTAACCGCTCCCCCAATAGCATCTGAACCATGCAACACAGAAGATGGTCCACGCACAAGTTCCATTCGTTGCAATGAATAAGGATCAATCGTTCCCCAATATTGATTGGGACCATCACGCATAGTTGAATTATTGACACGGATTCCATCAACCATAAGCAAGTTTCGAAACCCCGTGAATCCACGAATATAGGGAGATCCTTGACCATTACTTGTTTTTTGAACCGACACTCCCTCTTCTTTCAAAGCTTCAGGGAAATCTCTCACCATCCGTCGATTTATAAGTTCACGCTGATCTAGGATTCGACTTGTATAAGGAACCTCAAACGTGTTTCTTTCTGATCGAGTTGCTGTCACTATCACTGTATTGGCCGCTTGAACATCCTCATTATTTTCTTGAGCAATAAGTAAGCTCAACGACAATGATGTCATAAAAATAACGGCGTAAATTTTTATTTTTTTCATCGATTATTCCATTTTTAAATCTATTTTTATTTATACGAACTTAGTACCGTCTAAAACACTGAAGAGTTCGTTTTTTATTTTAAAGTATTTTTTTACAGGGCATTGACCATATTTAAAAATATACAACATCTCTTTAAGTCGTTGTCACATAAAGCTTTATGTTGTATATAAAACTTTTTTAAGCGACTGATTTTATTACAACATCATATTTTTTAGCAGTCAACTGGTCACTACATAAGCATCTTTTCACATGTTAAAAATAGATTTAAAATCATTGAGCGTACCATACGCGCAGAAAACTTGAAGCCAACCCTCAATCAAACAGTATCCTCTTAAAACGATAAGCCTTCATAATTTCAGGGTACTTCAACACAACACATAAGCGAGATAAAAATGACATCTTCATGGCGCAAACATTTCTCCCCAACAAATAGGGCCAAAAATCTTCGAATCGTTCTCTGGTTTCCTCTCCACAATTTTCTTTAGTGCTATATTTCTCAAACAACAACCTATACGCCTTTGCATATTTAAAGAAATTTCTTGTCACACCTCCCCCTCCTGCAAAAGCAATCAACTCGTAAACCTCTTGACTTGCCCATTCGGGAAGCAAAGTGGACACATTGTTTGTGACGAGTTCTTTCATCAATTGCCATTGTTTTTCCATTTTGCCTTCGACCAATCGATGATGGTAACGACAAAGCACATCGTCCATCAACTCCAATGGATATTTGTTCACCCAACGCAACCACAGTTCATAATCCTGAGCCAACTCCCAAGATTCATTGTAGCCCCCCAATTCTTCAAAAATCTTTTTAGGCATGGCAACCGAAGAGTGAATTATGGGGTTTCGTAGCAACAACAAAAATAAAACATAGTCCACATTCGTTTCACCATAAACAAAAGAGGTGCCATCTTCAGCGAGCATCTGAGCTTTTCCGGCAATCAATGAATCAGGATTTTTCTTCCAGCATTCATACTGAACACGCATACGATCCGACAACATCTCGTCATCCGCATCACACCTCAATAGCAAACCACCCTTGGCCTGTGATGCCATCTGATTTAAAGAGGCCGCCAAACCAATTCTATCGCCCGACAACCAATGAATATGCTTGTCTTCAAACAAAACACGATTGGGGCGTTGCGCTGCTCCATCAATACGGATGATCACTTCATAACTTTCAAAATCTTGAGACACAATAGATTTTAAAGCCGTTTCAAGTTGATCCCATTCATCCACTACGGGTAAAAGAACAGATATATCTAAAGTTTCTGGCATCATTTACTCACAAGACTTTTGATCAACTGAACTTCCATGTGTTTTACTTTTTTCAAACCAAACCGATCCACAATGGTTTGTCTTGCATTTTTTGAAATGTCTGTTGTATCGCTCACTAAGGCCGTATGAATTTTTTTCGCCATATCTTGAACTGAAAAAGAACAGTACCAGCCATTCCATCCTTCTTTAATCACCTCCCTCACTTCAGGAATTGAAGTGCACAACGCTGGTACAGCAAGGGCCATAGTTTCTAGCAACACTTTGGGCAAACCTTCATAGGTAGAAGGCAACACAAACAATGAAGCCTGAGACATCAACTCTTTTAAGTTATTATGTGACATGGGAGCTTTAATCGTTAGATCAACCTTTAAATCTTTCGCTTGATCCAACAACTCTTGTTTCAAACTTCCTTCCCCCACAATAATTAACGCGATGTTTTTCAATTGAGCAACAGCTTCAATCAACAAACGATGATTTTTTTGCTCTTCCAAACGCCCGACACTTATCACGCAACGTTTTTTTTCAATGGTCTTGTCAGGTGAAAATAGATCCACATCTACCCAGTTAGGATGCACAAAAATTTTATCTTTATCCACTTTATAATTATCCACAAACAATTGTTTGTCTAAGGTGTTTGAAACCACACAGGCCTCAACGGCTCTAGCCAACTTTCCTTCCCGACGACGGGCCGACCATTTCCGCAAAAAACTAATATTTTTTTTCCGTTCAAATTCTGCCCATGAATACCCGCAACGAAAAATAAAGGGCAAATTTCTAGATCGAGCAACTTCCGCAGCCTCTTCAGCCCCATAAAACTGATTGGACTTAAAAACATCAATCACATCTGTGTGAAGGTGTTTTTTGGGCTTGAATTGAAATCCTTGGCACTCCACCTGATTTTCTTCATCATGGTAAAAAATCGTTTCAATACCATCAAGGTCTTGATACAAACGGATCTCTCTGTCAAGTAACCCCGTACTTTGCCATTCTTGAAAACCAATATACTTGGTCATCACCACCGCGAGTTGGATCATCGAATTGGTCGGCACACGGCCCAAATTTCGCCCCAATTAAACTTTTTACTGATCACTTCTATACGAGCATCCATCATTTCTTTATCAAACGCTTCTTCAGTGTATTCTAATACATGAGTTTTATCCAAACGGTAATCAATACCACATTCATTTTTGACAGGAACACGCCAATCTCTATCGTATTGCGGAACTCGTATCAACAACAAACGCGGTGATAACGAGGTGACAGCAGACAACAAGGCTTGACGATCTTCTATATGCTCCAACACATTGGATAACGTGACAACATCAGTCTGTGACAAATCAGCAAGCGACATCTCCGTAATATCACCATGTAAAAAAGTGAGATTTTCTTTTAAGTGTGTCTTTTGACAAAAATCAATTTTTTCCTTTTCCAATTCTACACCCAAAACTTTGGCAGAAGTGTTTTCAGCCATGTAAAGAGTCATCTGACCATGACCACAACCTATATCCAGTACAGTATCCGCCTCTTCCAAATGAGATGAAAACCATTGAAAATAATTAAGGTAACGATGCTTGGGATGACTACCTTCTTTTATTTGTCCCGCTTCAATACTGATCCACTCGTAAAGAGCCGCATCCATCCTCAAGCTGTCTTCAAAAACATTATCACCGCCGCAACCATCGCGCACAAATTTTAGTACCTGCTTCCAGTCAACAGGTTTGCCAAAATAAAGTGACAGCCACCTACGTAATATGGCTGATGACACAATTTTAAAAACTTTATTCATTGTTGCACCTTAATTCATATTCTGTTTGAGATGATCAACAAATTGCTTTAAATTACTCGCAGGATGATGATTTTTGACAATATGCTCATGGGATATTTTACCTAAATATTCTCTTTGTGCCGCATCTTCCATATCAGATAAATGTCGCGACCACTCTTGTGGATTATTGGCAATCAAACAGGGAGAATCGACATAGGTTCTTATAGCGGAACCTATCGCTGGAATATGCATATGCATGCTCTGCGCAATTTTAGTCAAGGAGTGCCCCTGATTGTAACTCATTGTCATGTCTCTAGGAGCTAAAAACAGATCCGCTTCACACATGTCATTTGGAGCCGAATCAAGATCCCACATTTTCCATTTTTGTTCTATTTGTATGGGCAATTCCACTTTCTTTTCAGCAATAAGCAAGAGATATCGCCCCTTTTTCTCTGCGGCCCAAGTCTCTAATTCATTTTTGATCAAGAGCAACACATCCATTTTTTCTGCGACAGCACATAAAGCAACACAGTTTAATTCGTGATGTTCCTTGATAAGATTCCAATGTTCCACATCTACTGATTCGTTGATTGTTTGGCTTCTTGCATTAAATGCTCTGACCACTTCTGTCAAATAGGGAGAAGTCGTACTGACAATATCCGACAACTTCGCCATTTCAATTGCGGATTCGTGAGATTCTTTATCAACATTGTAAACTCTCTTGCCCCACATTTCAAAATAATTCACGTTGATATCAAAAACGGTAAGCACCCCTTTTTTCTGATACCAACGACACAACTCTCTTGCTCCTGCATCAAATTTTTTTTGAAAGACGGCAACATCAGGTAAAAGAAATGGTTTTTTTTCTAGTAAACGAATACCCACTTTTTTTTCATATCTCTTCCATAAATTAAAACGCAGATGTGAACTATACACATGAGGGTTACAATGCCATACAATTTTAAAAGCCATTCACACACCCCCACAGAGGCGGCGCTTGAATGCCCACCACAGTCGTTTGAAACGTGTCGTCATTCTTTTTTTCCTAGACAACTCTGCCAACATACTCACATGTTTTTCATATTCACCAAATATTTTTTCAGGTGAAAACTCAACACGACAACGTTCAACTGCTTTCTGCCCTAAATCACTTACTGCCAGCTCTTTTAATATGTCACCAAGATCCACTTCATCTCCTGTTACCGCACGTCCGCATGGACCTACCAATTCGGGCACGCCTCCACTATTGAGATAAGCGATGGGCAGGCCTGCGGCCATGGCTTCTAAAATAACATTAGGGCAAGTATCGTCTTCTGTCAAACTCAAATAAACATGATTTTTTGCCAAATAGCTTGCCACTCCTTCTCTTTCAAGAGCTCCATGCACAAATAAATTATCCATTTGTTTTATGATATTTTTAAAAGGGCCAATAAGATGAATTTCAATATCTTGAAATGTGCGGGCAATATCGGGTAATCTCCAAATACCTTTTTTTCTATTATTTGAATGCGACAAAACCACCACTTTAAGCTTTTGTTCTGTTGACCACGGTTTAACTCTCGCATTCTCATTCACTTCTACAGGGTTATAAACAACGGGACCATCATGCCTGATGATATTGCGTTCTTGTGTGCATTTTTTTGAAAATATGGATTGGAAAATCGTCAAATCCGCATAGGAACTGATTTGTGATTGTATTTCGTCAGAATTATCTTCCCGACCATACAAGGTGGCCGAACCATCGACACGATGTGTAATAAGCGCATAGGGATTTTTTTTCATGATCTCCAAGGCCTCTAAAGGTTTTTGAGACCATGAATTAAAAAAAACAACATCCGCATTTTCTTCGACGATATCCCAACACTCATGCTGATTTAGATATTCTGAAAAATGATCTAAAAATTTTTTACTACCGCCCCCTAACCCTTTGATAATATAAATTTTCATCACTTTGTCAAAGGGTACAACACACCCTTCGGGCCAAACAACAGATGACGCGCATTCATCATAACCCGTTGTTGTTTCACAACATCCCAATCAAATATCGGCATACAATCAGTGAGCAAAGATTTAGGGTTATAGCTATAAAGTTCTACACCCCTATTATTAAAATATTTTCGCCACATTGTGGACATCGCTAAGACACCTTTACTGGTGTTGTGTTCCATTTTATATCCATCCTTGCCCACACGAGTCAAATCATTGAGCTGTGTTTCATTTTCTTCAAGATAAAAATAACGGCGGTCATACAAATCAACACCCACCAAAACAATTTTTTTCCAACCAAAAATCCAAGCAAAATTCAAACAATCAAAAATGGTGGCCATGCCATGCACCAATCCTTGCTTCCAACTTCCAAATGGTTCAATCATGGCATATTTGTCTTCAACCGTATTATCAAACCTAGAAATTGTTTTTGAATTCACTAAACCATATTTGATAATATCATCACCACATGTCCCTCTCTGAAATAACAAATGCGCCTTGTCATAGCGAGGATTACGGTTCAACAACTCCACATGTTCCAGTAAAAACTGTTGGTACAATTCAGGATGATTATTGTCCACAAGTATTTCTCTGAGCAAATGATAATCCACATCAATAAAATTTTGAAAATGAAAACGATTAAAAGAAATCGTATTATGCTGAGACATCTTCTGCCACTCATCAGGAGTGATATCTAAAATAGAGCGCCCACTGCCAAATATAAAAATGGTATCCGATTTCTTCTTTTCGACGATCTCTTCAGCAGGCAAATCAACATCCGAATGTGTCCCATCCGCAAACGCCTCATCTACTTCCTGTTGCGTAAAACTTCTTGTAGTGAACATCTTGTTTTCCATCATTTATAATTTTAACCGTTTATATCTGATAATCTAATTGTTCACTGAAAAAAAACAGGATAACCACTTACTTATTTCTTCAGAAAGATGGCACGATAAAAAGGCATAGCTAGCAATAAGAAAAGATTCGATTTTAAACCCTTATTGATTAGACAGCATTTAGATCTTCTCGGATAATAATAGAATATATGTTTAAAGAGAAATACGTATGAATACAGAAAGCAAACAACCTCGGGTGATTCTTTTCGCCAATCACCTTTTAGGAAAATCACTGATTCAATACCTCAAACAAGAACAACAGGAAAACATCGTTGGGTTAGTTGTTCACCCACCTCATCAATCTCACTCAAGAGATGATATTGTTGAAATAGCCGACATGAATGCTTCAGATATTCTCAGCCCTGACACCCTCGAAGACGAGTGGATTTCAAACTGGATCAAAGAAAGACAGCCCGATGTGATTTGTTCATTTTGGTCATCTTACATTTTCACTAAAGAAATTATCGACATGATTCCATTGGGGATCATTAATTTGCACAATTCCCTACTCCCTTGGGCAAGGGGGTCGGCTGCCAATATCTTTACCATTTTAGAAAACTGTCCTGCAGGCGTATCCCTGCACTATATCTCTGAACATATCGATAAGGGAAACATCATTGATCAAACAGAAGTCCCCTGTGCCTCTTGGGACAGTGGCAAAACTTACTTCCACAAACAACTCAATGCCATGACCAAGCTTTTCAAAAAGAATTGGCCCACACTTCGCGAAAATAAAATAGAAGGCCAATCTCAAAAAGGAAAAGGATCTTTTCACTACCATTATGAAGCAAACGCTTTGAGAGAAATAAAACTAGACCAAAGCTACAGTGGCAGAGAATTAATCAATCTGCTCAGAGCTTTTTCCTTCACCCCTTATGATGGCTGTTATTTTGTTGATGAAAATGGTGATAAAATAAACCTGCACCTTGAACTTAACCGAGGCATGCAAACTATAAAAAAATCAATCTGATTTACTTCTTAGCAACCGCCAATACCCTGGATCTTGAACCCGCCCATGTTTTTTCTCCAAAAGAATAGACCAGTGGCTGCGTGAAACCCACTTCCCGAAGAAGCTGGGCCAAGCCAGACACTGAATAAGTTCGTAACACTGTTGGGTCGGGTTGATAGGTATTAAAAAGATTGGGGATTGTCATCGCCAGCTTATACCAGTAATTGGGTGTGGCAATTGATAAAACACCCTGAGGTTTCAATACACGATAACATTCCACCACAAAACCAAACGCATCGGGGACATGCCCCAGGGCATGATTGAAAACCACTCGGTGAAAGCTGCCTTCCGCAAAAGGTAATTCTGGCCCCTCACAACGAACAAACATCACTTCTGGTTCTCGTTGATGGGCCATTTCGAGGGCAACAGGATTTCTGTCGAGACCTACGGCATTGATTTTTAATTTATCATTCAGGTAGCTGATTGTTCGCCCCGTATTACAGCAAAGATCAAGAACCCTTTCACCACCCGTCAAAGGTTCGTGACCTAGAGCTGATTCCAGTTCTTCAATATACGAATCTTTTTGTGCGAAATGATCATTTTTTTCCGCATACCTTTGATCATAAAATCCACTGACTTTATCCGGCTCCGGCTCTTTATTAAAACAAAACATATCATCATCATAAACTCTGCCTCAACACATCGCAACTTTTGGGTATAATGAAAACATGAATAAAATCACTCTTTTCAATCCCGACATTGATAAAAGCGACATTGATGCCGTTACAGAAGCCATGCAGCAAAACCGCCTAACTCGAGGCATGCAAACCCGCCGCTTTGAAGAAGAACTGGCTTTATTTTTGGGTGCTAAACATGTGATCAGTTGCTCCAGTGGCACGACAGCCCTTTACCTAGTCTATAAAGCCTTAAAAAAAAACGACACACCGGCCACACTTTCTACCAGCCCCGTCACTTTTGCCTCGACGGCCACCAACGGCATTCTGGCCGGTTATGATTTAAAACTTATTGACATTAACTCAGACAACGCCTTGATTGAAAAAATTCCTGAGCAACAAAGTGACGATGTGACTTGCCTTGTTCACTATGCAGGTGTGCCCTGCCCTATGGAAAAAACCAACTCTAGCAAAGACCACGTCATCGAAGATGGTTGTCACGCTCTAGGTTCCTCATATCCAGATGGTTCTATGGTGGGCTCAAACCAAAATAGCAAAGCCTGCGTTTTTAGCTTTCACGATGCCAAAAACATCACAACAGGAGAAGGTGGAGCTATTTGTACGGAAGATGATGAATTAGCCCAGCGAATCAAACGCCTTCGGCACAACGGTATTCAACGAACTGAAGGATCTCCTTATTGGATATACGAAATCGTTGAAAGCAGCATCAACGGCCATATGTCTGACATCGAAGCCTCTCTGGGAATCAGTCAACTCAAAAAACTTCCCACACAAAAACAGCGACGTCTTGAAATCATGCAACGCTACCATGAAAATTTCAAGAACATCGAAGGCATCACCTTACCCCTCCCACAGGAACATGTGATGTATAACATGGCGGTTTCACTCATTGATTTCGATTTTTTCAAAACAGATCGTTCTCACATTATGCCCGCCATGAACAATATGGGGATTGAATGCAATCTACATTATCTCCCCTTGTATGAAATGCCTTTTTACAAAAAGCTACCTGGCTCTCAAAGCTCCGATCAGTTTCCTAGCTCACAAGAGTTTGTCAAACGAGCACTCACCCTGCCTCTGCATATCAAATTAACAGACAACGACGTTGACCGAGTTTCAAGCACTCTGATTAACCTGCTCAACCAATAATCAGCAACCCTCTGTATCAATCAAACGCAAAACATCCTGAGTCAAAAAAACTTGATCTGGCTGATATAATTTTTCAAAGACATTTGTGATCCAGTCAAACTGGTGTTGGTAGTCAACTGTTAATGAAACATCTGGACGGTTCAAATGGGGTGGGGCTTTGAAATAAGAGGTTTTTATTGAATCCTCTCTGAACAAGGCTGGCTCGACATGTTCTTTATCGACAACACTTAGAGAAGTTGTGTTAATAAATTCCAAAGCTTTGGCGGTAAACACAGCGCAACCTGAACCATAAGGGAAAGTGTTTTTTTGAAACAGTGAAAGATGGTCCACTCCTTCCCTAATAAGGGTTTCAATTGATTTGTCTACGATATCGGGATCTGTTAATGGATTATCGGCACACACCCTAACAATAATATCTGACTCACACTGACGAGCCACTTGCAAAAAGCGGCTCAATACATCTTTCTCACTTCCACGAATCACCCTATTCCTCCGCTTATCGGCAACCGCTGCCACCTCATCATCCAAAGGATTGTCAGTGGTTGCCAATACAACTTCTGTCACACGTTGACAATAAGACAATCGTTCCAACAACAAATCGAGCATAGGGCGATTTAAAATGGGCATCAGAACTTTATTGGGCAAACGTGAGGAACCCGCACGGGCCTGAACAACAATATCAACACGAGGATTATCTTTCATCAGTATGCAAACACCTCCGTCATGGCTTCTATCACTCGGGATGCACCACGACCATCTACCATCTTCATGGCCTCACGCGCCATGGATTGCATGGCGTCAGTGGAATTTAAATAATCATCAAAAATGTCTCTCAAGGCAAACGCATCCAATTGATCAACAGAACCTGCAAACCGAGCGATTTGTTTGTCTTCAAATATTTGGGCAATCGGAATCTGATGATCATAACAAGCGACTAAAATTTGAGGCAATCCCAAACATGCTGCTTCATATTTAACAAAACCAGCAGCCAATACCGCACAACGGTTCTGCATCATCAATTCAGACATATTATTGACTGACTCCAGAAATTGTACCTTGGGATATTTTTCAGACAACTCCCTCACTTCCTGATCCGACACCGCATAACCCAACACACAGGTGACCACTTCATTCAAGTGTTTACAAACCACAAGTGCCTGCAATATTTTTTGGTATATATGTATAGGCACCGCACCCCCCAGGGAAACCAGTACACCGGAACGCTCACCTTGTTTTTCTCTCAGCGAGAGGAACGATTCAGGCAAAACGAAATACTCCACTCCATGGCAATACTGCACCTTGCCTGAGGTTTTGTCTATGTTGGGGTACTTGGGCAACAATTGAGCACAAACCACCATATCAGCCCGATGCTTGAAACGGCAAAGTTCATCAAACAACACAAGCCCTCTTTTTTCAGATTGCCAGCACAACTGCCGATCTTCGGTTGCATGAAGCATGTCCATAATCACAAGGTCACAGGGAAAATTTTCAAGTACTGTGTTCACCACGTCAGACTCTTCAACACCATGGTCAAAGTTCACAAAATCAAACCCCTTGCTTGTGATATAATCAAGAATAGCTGGATCCCCCTCTACAACAAAAAGCAACTTGACTTTCCACTGAGAAATCAATTGTTTTCCGAAATGAACATGCCGCACAACATGCCCCCATCCCACCTGAGTACCGCCATGCAATCGAATCGCCACAGAGCGCAGAGGCCAGACAGGCAATTTTTTAATAAGGGTTTCTTCTTTGGTAATCAATCATGGAAGCCAAACCTTTTTCTAGGCTTGTTGTGGCCTTCCATTGTATAGCTTCTTCTATTCGAGACACATCAGCCACCCGCCGAGGAATATCTTCATAACTCTTACCATACACTTCTTTATGCTGAATAAATTTGATAGCACTTTTTGATCGAGATATTTCTTTAACAACTTCTGCTAATTCCAAAACCGTATGTTCTTTAGTGGTACCCACATTATAAGTGTTGTTATACGCACTTGGTGTTTCAATCAATTTCACAAAAGCATCAATACAGTCATCAATATAGGTATAACACCTTTGTTGCTGCCCATCTCCATGAACCATAATATCGTCGCCAAACAAAGCTGAATCTACAAATCGATTGACCACTCGACCTTTCATGCGTGGACCATAAATATTGAACAGTCGGACAATGATATAGTCTAATTCTCTATGAAAATGGCTAGCCTTAATCAAATGTTCAACAGCTGATTTGGACGTGGTGTAACACCAGCGATTGATATCTGTACTGCCAATCACACGATCGTCATCTTCCTTCCACGGCACCTTCGGATTCTTTCCATAAATTTCTGAGGTTGAGGTGAAAAACACTGGTTTTCCGGAATAACGCAACATTTCAACAATATCAATAGCACAGGTCAGCGTCACATTTATCACATTATGCGGCGATGTCACACATTGACCCGGATCAACAACTGCTGCCAAATGACAGACCATATCCACTCTGTTAATGAGAGACTGCACAACTTCTTTATTTACGATGGATTCAACGACCAAATGAAAGTTTTCATGTGACATCAAAGCGTCTGCCCTTATCGGATCAACAATATCCAGCCCCCACACCTGATACCCTTTTTTGAGCAAAGCCAGTGAAAGATGGTAACCCACAAAACCCAAAGCGCCTGTTACAAGAATTTTTTTCATATACATTAAATCTTTTCTTCGAATATTGTACTCTAGTTACCGTTATACTAACCCATGGGGGACAAATGGCAAAGGCTGAAATCATTGCAGAAATAGGAATAAACCACAATGGTGATATGGAAATTGCAAAAAAACTGATTGGGGAGGCCAAATCCAATGGCGCTGACGTCGCCAAATTCCAGTTATTTGACCCCGAAATCTTTTGTAGCGGCGAAGAATCTTTTTATGATGACGCTCTTCAAGCCCGCCTTGATCATAAACAATTCCTGATGCTCCATGATTATTGCCAAGAATTGAAGATAGAATTTATGGCCTCTGTCTTTGATACAACAGGAATCGCTTGGTGTGAAGAAGTTAACGTGAAACGCTATAAAATCGCCTCACGCAGCATCCACGACAAAGAACTTATTCAAGCGATTGCAGATACCGGTAAGCCCACCATTGCCAGCCTTGGCATGTATGAAGGCAAAGGATTCCCCAACCTACAAACAAAAGAAACTTCTTTTTTATACTGTGTGTCCAAGTATCCTACGGCTCCCGAACACTTGACATTCAATGATGTTGACTTCAATCAATATACAGGATTTTCCGATCACAGCATTGGCATAACCGCTTGTCAAATCGCTCTGGCCAAGGGAGCCCGCATCATCGAAAAACACTTCACTCTAGATAAAAACATGAAAGGTCCCGATCATATTTGCAGTATGGTTCCAACCGAATTAAGAGAAATCGTGGAATGGAATGAGACTATTCTTTCTTATTTGTAAATAGCCCCTCACAAATGCGTCTCTTTGGTCGTATGAAATTCACAGATTTGGTTGTGAAGTGATTTAATAGCTCACTAGGGTGTTATTCATTTCTGCATGGGGATTTCGCAAGACTCAAAAAAATAAGCCCTCCCTCTTTCAGATCTGGTTTGACCTTGAAACTATTCTTAAAAATCAAAGAGTAAAAACAAGCCACAAACTTTCTAACAAATTTCAGAAAAAACCAACTATTGGTCATTCTTTTAACCACCATGTTGAAAATGCAAAATGGGGCTAAAAAATCATTAAACAAACATTTAGATTTTGAATTATAATGCATCACTTCAGCCACCTCAAAACCTGCTTTTTCAAAGACTTATCTCCATCCTGCTTCATCATAAAAATGATAGTACATCCAGAATTTATTGAAAAATTTTCAATAGCTCTCCGCCAAACCTTTTAAACCCAATACAGTCAAAAATTGATAGACATTACTAAAACGGTCAAACAAGTTTGTGGGCAAGGTCACATAAAATTTTCCATTTGTCTTCAAGAGCCGATGCACTTCTTTCAAAACGGGTTCCAAATCTTCGATATGTTCCAAAACACTATAGCTCATGACCGTTGAAAAACTCTCATCAGGTTTTGGGATCTTGCTACCTGGGCAATTAATCAACTCGGTATGACCACGAAACCATAAAATTGCCGTTACGTATAGATGGCCATGCGTGAATTTCATATTGGTGCAATCCAATATCTTGCCCACTGCATCCATTGTCTTCCCTCTTTTTTTCTTTTTTGAATCATCAATAATCAAATAAATCTTTTAACCCTTTTGCGGATTCAATGACTTCAAAATCTCCAAAGCCTTCTTTTCAAGCTCTTTCTCAGGGTCCCAACGTCCTTTGTTTAAAAAATTGTTAAACCTTGTACGATGCTTCCCCGTGTCCAGATGCCTATATAAAGAGGAAACATTCTTATTGCCAAATGAAAATGCCATCAACAACACAAACTCTTTGAAATAGTCAAAATGATTGAAGCGAAATCCTGTCTTAAAATTCTCAAAAAACTTGTTTAGCTTCTTGGGAAATCGTACGATCTTAAACATAGGCAATCTTCTTTTTTGTTTCTCGACAAAACAAATATCGGAAGCATTGCCTTTTTTTATTTGACCATTTTTGACACTACAGAAAAGTCAGTCAACTTGAGTAAATAAACATCCATCAACAAGTAACAAATTTCCAAATGTTATTTTGTAACATTACTTCTATAAAGATAAAACCAGTATAATACTATTATGCACTTCAATAGCCCTCTATCTAGTTTACCCTTCAAATCATTGCTCAAAACCATTGTCTTAAAAATGTTCTCTACGCCTAATGTCGAAAACAATGCTATTGATCACCACTCATTTTTGAAAGGTGAAATTTTTGACAACTTCAACGATGGACAATTCTCGTACTCACTATGGAATGACTATCGCAATCAAGTCAAAAATCGATGGCGTTTGACCTGGCCCTTTCAGCTCTATTTCGATTTGAATGCCTCTGGAATGTTGCAAGACAGCGAACAAATGTTTTTGAGCACACTCAATCAATCTCGAACGTACCCCATGAGTATTAAGGAGGCATTCTCTCAAATCAAACCTTATCTGGATAAATTACCTGAACATTTTGTTGATACCGGTCTCATAGATGAACACGCTCAAATCCCAATCATAAGGAAGAAAAAATCCACCCAAGAAGCTCAAGCTATCAAGAACGACAAATTACGCACCGCCGAGGCCATCTTTCTTAAGATTTCAACTCACTCAAACAAAGCCATTGAAAACAGCTCATTTTTAGAAATTGGCTGTGGAAGAGCTTATTTGACTCATGCAATGAAATCTATTGGTTTTAAAAAAAGCGTTGGTATTGATACCACAACAGCAGGATATTCTGCTTTGAACAAAATCGATGAAGTTGAAAATTGCTTTGACAAATTAGCAAGCAAACAAATAAACAACATTGAAGAAACTAATTTCAACGATTCTTCCTTTGATGTGATTTGCAGCATCTCTGTTCTTGAGCATATCAAAGATTTGAAAAAAGCCATCAAAGAGATGTACCGAATACTAAAACCTGGTGGAATCGCCTACCATTATTTCGATCCATTTTTTTCACATATAGGCGGTCATAGTTTGTGCATTTTAGATTTTCCATGGGGACACTCGCGCTTATCCCCCACACATTTCAACAACTATGTGAAACAATTTCGCCCACATGAAGCTCCTTACGCAAAGGATTTCTACAACAATCTCTTCAACACACCACGAATGACACTCGCACAAATTCAAGAATCTTTTATTGAAACCGGCTTTCAAATTTGCCAATGGGAAGAAGTAAACAGCAATCCCCATGCCAAATTACTCACAAATGACATTTTTCAACAGTCACAACGTCATTACCCCGACATACAAGTAAGAGACTTTATCACTCATGGTGTTTCTATTATTATGAAAAAATAGCTTGTTTGTTTAACATTTATTTCTTAACCCAACATTAGATCAACCAGACCATCTATTCAAACCTTACATTCATACTCTTCGTGTTCCAAATTCATCGACAGACACATATGTATCTGCAAAAGAGAATTCAGAAAGTGACACTCTACCATCACCTATATTTTATAAAATAAAATTGACTATAAAAATGAAATTCTAATATCTTTTTAGAAAAGGGCCTTTGAAAACAGTTGACTTTACAGATAGGACATTTTAATTTCAACATTATTTTTTGTAACTACTCAGTCTCCTAGCAAGGTAAGAAAGCCTCATTTTTGAGCGCATTCGAGATTGCTTGTAGGATATTAATGGAATTTTTACGACAGGTGGAGATGTAGCCACGAATTCGGCAAAATATATCAGCACCTTTTTGTGTTCGAAATGTACCTAGTATTTTTTGTTGGAATGTCAAACACTTGCCGTTTCTCATAACCATGAGCAAATTCGTTTTCCAATGATCTTTTGCAACATCCACATGAAACTGCTTTGTGAATAACTGTGTGATCTGGTACATCTGACATCTTCAAACCATTACCTTTATGGCCTTTTTGACCGCCAGTTTTTTTTCCACTTTGTTTTCTTTGGCTTTTTGTCCTCGAACCAGTGTCATTGGACGGTGGCTTGCTGCTGTTATTGGAATTTTTTGATAACTGGTCTTCGACTTTCTTGAGACGCTCTTCCAACCTATCTATCACAGCAAAACACTTTAATAGAAGTGTATCTTTCTCTGATTCTGTTAATTTCGTTATATCTGGCCACCTGCTCATTCATTAGTAATCGTATTTTTATCAAAATAACATGAGAATTCAGTGATTATTTATCTCGAAGGGTCTGAGTAGTTACTATTTTTTTATAAAATCTATTTTTTTGTCAACCAAATCAGCCAAAGTTAGGCCGATTAAATCAGCTGTGTCACGTCCATAATGATTATTACCTTGAAAGGAAGTATATTGAATTTTTTCATATAACATTTTATTTAGATCATATTTTGTCATAGTGCTTGGAAGTGTGTTGAAAAAATTTGTATATATTTCACGCGTATTAAGTTCGGTGTCAGGAAGGTTCAACATTTTTATTGTTTTTATGTTCAACCTTTGTATTGGTAAAAATACAAATATAAATTCAGACCCTTTTTTTTCAAAATGTGCTTTTAACTTATTCGCAAGTTGTAAAAAATTGTGGAGTGTAACATTTCTGTATGGCTCTCTTGGCTTATATTTTGGTTTCCCAAGTTTGATTTCGCCTATCATTTTATTCAATCCATGACGTTGTTGTAATAAACTATAAAGTATATGGCTTTTAAAAAGTGGCTCGCCAAACATTTCCTCAATTCTTCCGAGTGGAACCCGTAAGCAATTACCTACAAAGTGAATGTTTTGATCATACGTATATTTCTCAGTCATATAGATATCACTTGGAATCGAGTTAAATTTTTTCAAATTTTCAGAAAAAACACAAACAACAACGATATCTGGAGTGTAGTATGGATCAAGGTATTTGTGATACGTTTTCCATGTATGAAACAAAGGAGCGCCCGCACAAGAGCAATTTTTCACAACCACATTATTCTGAGAATGATACGCCAATCGATGATGTACCGTTTTGCTATCAGGCAAGCCATATGAAAACATCATTGAAGCGCCACCTAAAATTAATATTTTCTTCTGTTTGCCCTGAACTTTGTTGTTGGCCTCTTTTCTATAACCATATTTATCTAATTCAAGTGGAACACCCCAAACATGGTCTGCATGACTCATTGAACCCTTGTAGTGAGGTGTTAAGCGAAAACCCAAATTTTCATCTGGTGTGTGAATCCCTTTACTGTACCATGAACTAAAAACTAATTCTTCTTTATAGATCATACGAATAAAGATCTCTGCCATCAACACAGCCATAAACAGTGCGAAAGCTCTAACTATAATGAATTTTAACATCAACATTTTCCTTTATCTCAAAATTGAAAATATAAAAAAGCCGTTGGTTTAAAGCCAATCGCAGTAATGGATACGATCAAAAAAACATAAACACCAAACCTCACAACTGGATGAAGTTTTAATAACACTAACTCATCTTTAGCAGTTTCTATCCAAATGTGATAACTCATTATTAGAGTAAAACAAGTCAACGTAGGAGTCAAATATTGCATCACATCTACACCCCACACTAAATTATTGCTGATGTTGATCAAGATATCCCATAATTGGGACATATTTTCCACTCTGAAAAGAAGCCAGCCAAATAATACAAGTGAAAAAGTCCCCAATGTTTTTGCTATCCGAACAACATTCCAATTAATGTCTGATGCAGGTTTACCTTTACTTAAAGAATGACAGATAATTAGAAGAAGCCCGTGATAAAAACCCCATAACAAAAAATTCCATCTAGCACCGTGCCATAAACCTCCTAGCAACATGGTTAACATCAAGCTAATATACTTGCAAGTTGTGCCTTTTTTATTCCCCCCAAGACTAATGTATAAATATTCCTGTAACCATGAAGAAAGACTGATATGCCATCGTTTCCAAAAATCTCTTGGGCTACTAGCTAAATATGGTGCGTTAAAATTTTTCGTTAATCTGATGCCCATTAACCGAGATATTCCCCGAGCGATTAATGTGTATCCTGAAAAATCCCCATAAATCTGAATAGCAAACGACACCACGACGATCATCGAAACCAAACCACTTACTTCGTCGACATGATTAAATGCGTGTTCCACCATTGGAGCCATTGTATCAGCAATTACGACTTTCTTAAAATAACCTAAGAGTATCCACAGTAGACCAATCTTGACATCTTCGCTGTTCACACGACGATAATTTTCTACTTGTGGTAACAATGCTGTTGACTTTTCAATAGGTCCAGCCACGAGTTGTGGAAAAAAAGCAACATACACTGAGAAATTTAATAGGTTCTTTGTAGGTTCACGTTTTTTTCTATACACATCCACTGTATAGCTAATAGTTTGAAAAGTATAGAAAGATATCCCTACAGGTAAAATAATATTTAATGTGGATATATGCGCATTCAAACCAATGTAGGCTAATAAATCAGATAGAGCTTCTATGCCAAAATTGTAATATTTGAAGAAACCTAACATGCTCAAATTGAAAATCACGCTTAACATCAACCATAAAGTACGTGATTTTTTGTTAGAAGATTTTTCTATTTTAATTGCAGCGTAATAATCGATACAAGTAGACATCAATAACAAGGATAAAAATCGCCAATCCCATGCAGAATAAAAACTATAACTAGCTATTAGTAGAAGAATGTTTTGGCTCTTGCTTGAGCGCAGGCACATATAAAGAATATATGTAATTACAAAAAAGATAATAAAAGATGAACTATTGAATAACATTTTTCGTAACTACTCAGGTTCTTAGCAGGTCAAGAAAGCCCGACCCTGCAGTGCGTCAGTCATGGCTTTTAAGATTTTGACAGAATTTTTACGACAGGTCGAGATATAGCTTCGAATTCGACAAAAGACA
>Ga0316192_10000523_pt1 | contig 28247 bp, 24 predicted proteins | sample MerIslwburrow_MG_FD_204931 | JGI IMG/M metagenome (GOLD analysis project Ga0316192, IMG submission 204931) | Coastal sediment microbial communities from Maine, United States - Merrow Island worm burrow | ecosystem: Environmental > Aquatic > Marine > Coastal > Sediment | place: USA: Maine...
GGCGGATGACGTTGCCGGTAACGATGCGACCTGCTTCTCCGCACAGCCAACAAATCACCTCTGCCACCTCCGAAGGTTCTGCGATGTGATGGTGGTCGAAGTCGTTGGCCACGAAGGCTCGGACATTGTCGGTGATCCACCCGGTGTCGGTGACTGGGGGGGTACACGACATTGGCGGTGATGCCGTCATCTGCCATCTCAGCGGCTGCGGACAGCGTGTAACTGATCAACGCGGCCTTGCCCGCACCGTAGGAAACCTCTCCCGGAAACTGTTTCCCCTCTCCAGAGGTGAGGGTCACGATTCGACCCCATCGGGCAGAGCGGGCTCGGTGACGGGTAACGAACTCGGCCATCAGCAGGGCTCCGGCGCGGGCGTCGACTTGGAGCTGTGAGTCGATCGATGCAACGTTGACCAGTTCGCTGGTTCGGCCGACGGCATCGCCTCGATCTGGGGAGAAGCTGTCCTTCTGCCAACCACTGGCGTTGTGAATCAACACCGAGACCGGGCCAAGCGCAGCTTCGGCCTTGCCAAAGAGAAGGTGTGGTGTCTGTGGATCAGCGAGGTCAGCCTCTACAGCGAACGCCCGCCGTCCGAGCGACTCGACCGCGCGACGGTCGCCGCGCCACGGCGGTCGCGCGCTCGGTTGTAGCCATCGGACCGGCCTGGGTCACCCGTGCGTAGATACGAAACAGCGATGTCGGCGCCCCGTTGGGCGAGAGCAATCGCCGTGGCGGCGCCGATTCCGTGGTTTGCGCCGGTGACCAGCGCGACGGCACCTGAAAGCCTTTGAGTGGGCATGGCAATGACTCCTTCGTTGATCAGCGGGTTGGGACGGAGAATTCAGATGCCCGCCACGCAGCGACCGTAGCCCATCGAGCCTGGCCGGTTGGTCGATATTTTGCTGTGCTGCGCAGGGCAGGCACCCGTGGCGAGGAGTCCTGGTCTTCCGACCGCTGCGCAGGCACCGGGGCAAGCGATGGAACACAGAGCTGCAGTTGTGCCACTTGAACGCCGGCGCTGCGGAGATGTCGCGGCGATGGGCTGGCCCGGATTCTGGTGCCGTCCTAGCCTGGAACCAGGATCACCGGTCCTGATCGCGGTGGTCATTCAGTCAGGGGGACTGCACATGGTCACTGAATTCGACGTTCACATCAAGAACGGCACCATCGTGGATGGCACACGGGTTCCGAGATTCCGGGGCGACCTGTGGATCAAGGACGGTCTGATCGCCCAGATCGGAGGGCGGGCCAAGGCGCCGTCGAAGGAGATCATCGACGCCGACGGAGCCATCGTCGCCCCCGGGTTCATCGACCTCCACACCCACTATGACGCCCAGATCCGCTGGGATCCCTACTGCTCGATCTCCAGCTGGCATGGGGTCACGTCAGTGGTGCTCGGCAACTGCGGGTTCGGGTTCGCCCCCGTCAAGCCCGACTTCCGGCAGCGCTCCATGCTGACCATGGTCCGGACCGAGGCCATCCCGCTGGCTGCCATGGAGGAGGGCCTGTTGCCCCGCTGGGACTGGGAAACCATCCCTGAATACCTCGATAGCCTGGATCGGGCCCCCAAGGGCGTCAACTGTCTTCAGTACATGCCAACGGCCTCGCTCATGACCTACGTGATGGGTCTCGAAGCGGCCAAATCCCGCCCTGCAACCAACGCCGAGCAGAAGGAAATGCAGCGGCTCCTGGCTGAAGGCATGGACGCCGGATTGTGCGGCTTCTCGATCCAGCGCCTCGGCCCCAACTCGACCCAAGCCGACTTTGATGGCACTCCCATGGTCACCGACACCATGGTCGACGACGACATCTTCGCCCTGGCCGAGGTGTTGGCCGAGCGCGACGAGGGCTTCATCCAGTTGACCCAGGCCACCAGCGCCGACCCCAACGATCCCGACGATCTGGCCTTCAAGCGCAAGCTGGCCGACATCGCCCGTCGTCCCATCATTGACAACATCGTTCCTGTCTCCCAACGCAACCCCCGCACCCATCGCGACCGTCTGGACTGGCTGGCCGCGGCCCAGGCCGACGGCCTGCCCATCTACGGTCAGGCCGCAACCCTGCGCACCGGTTTCGTGTTCTCCCTCGACGAGTGGAACCTGTACGACTCCAGCCCGGCGTGGCGCGAAGCGACCACGGGAACCATCGAGGAGAAGATCACCAAGATGGCCGACCCTGCCCTGCGGGAACGGATCAAGGCCGAGCAGGACGCCGCAAACACCCTGTTCACCCAGACCCAGGTGGCCGTCGGCGGACCGGCCCACCGGCTGGTGGTTCAGGGTGTGAATCGCCGCCAGGACATGCAACAGTACGTCGGCAAGAGCCTGGCCGAGATCGCCGAGGCCGAGGGCAAGCACTACATCGACGTCATGCTCGACCTCTCGCTGATGACCGGTCTGAAGACCGAGTTCCTCGGTCAGGGCCCGGAGTTCAACGTGGAGAACATGGCCGGAGCCATCACCGAGTCGCCCTACACCATTCCCGGGGTGTCCGACGGGGGAGCCCATACCAAGTTCTTCTCCGGCGGGGCCTGGACCACCGATTTCCTGACCTGGATGGTGCGGGAGACCGACTCGATGACCTTGGAGGAGGCCCACTACCGGGGCTCCACCCTGGCCGCCCACGCCGCCGGGTTCAAGAACCGGGGCATGCTGCGGGAAGGCCTCCCGGCCGACATCATCGTCTACGACCTCGACGAGTTGGCCATCGAACCGCCCTGGGTGGGCGAGGCGGTGTACGACCTGCCGGGAGGGGAGTGGCGCCGGGTGCAGCACGCCAAGGGCTACCGCCACATCTTCGTCAATGGCGAGGAGACGTTCCGCAACGGCGAATGCACCGGGGCCACCCCCGGGCAACTGCTGCGACACGGTCGAGGTGCGAGCGAAGCATCGCCTGCCAGCTGAAGGATCGAGGCTGGCCGTGGTCGGCGGATGGAAACTAGGGTCGGGTAGGTGACAACAGCAGAGACTTCGACCCAGCTCGCCACCGGGGGACAGGCCATGGCCCGCCAGCTGGCGGCCGAAGGGGTTCAACACATCTTCGGTATTCCCGGCGTGCAACTCGACTTCGCCAGCGACGGCCTGGCCCGCTACGCCGACCAGATCAAGTTCATCAACGTCCGCCACGAGCAGACAACGACCTACGCCGCCGACGGCTACGCCCGCAGCACGGGCCGTATCGGGGTGGCGCTTGTCGTCCCCGGGCCAGGCGTGCTCAACGCAGGCAGCGGCCTGGTCACCGCCCTGGCCTGCTCGTCGCCGGTGCTGTTGATCGCCGGTCAGATACCCAGCTCCGGTATTGGTCAGAACTTCGGCCTGTTGCACGAGATCCCCGACCAGTCCGGGATCCTGGAGACCCTGTGTCACCACTCAACCCTGGTCGACGACCCCGGTGGTGTGGCAGGCGCCATCCACGGCGCCATCGTCCAACTCCACAACGGCCCCGGCCCGGTTGCCGTCGAGCTACCCCCCGACATCTTGTCGGGCCGAACCGACGGCGCCGCCATCGGCCCGGAGCCTGCGGGCACCCCTTCGGCCGGTTCCGGGGCCGAGTTGGGGGCCGTGGCCGAGCGCCTGGCCGGAGCCGAGCGGCCTGTGATCTACGTCGGCGGTGGGGCCCGGGCCGCCGGGGCATGGGACGAACTGGTCGCCCTGTCCGAGGCCCTGGGCGCCCCGCTGGTCTCGACCACCAACGGCAAGGGGGCCTACGACGATCGTCACCCCAACGCCTTCCTGCCCTTGGCGGCCAAGGAACTGGTGGCCCGGGCCGACACCGTGCTCTTTGTTGGCACCCGGGGCATCGACGGTCGGGGCAATCTGGTGGCCACCGCCGACGGGGCCACCCTGCTGGCCCTCAACCGCAACCCGGCCGACTTCGGCCCACCCCGTAACTACGATGCCACCGTAACCGGCGACGCCCGGACCGGGGCCGGCGCTCTGGCGGCCATGATCGGGGGCCAGCGGCCCGTGTGGGTCGACGACGCTGAAGCGGTCACCGAGCGCATGTTCGCCGAACTGGCTCCCCTTGAACCCCAGATGTCCTACGCCCGGGCTCTCCGCAACGCTCTGCCCGACGATGCCGTGCTGGTCAACGAACTCACCCAGGTCGGTTATGTGTCCCGCTACATCTATGACGTTCGCCATCCCCGCAGCTATATCGACCCCGGCTACCAGGGCACGCTGGGCTACGGCTACCCTACGGCCATCGGCGCCGCCGTCGGCAACCCCGATCGGCCCGTGGTCTCGGTCAACGGCGACGGGGGGTTCGGCTACGGGCTCGCCGAGATGGCAACCGTGGTCAACCACGACCTACCCCTAGTTGGTGTGGTGTTCCGTGACGACGCCTACGGGAACGTACAACGCATGCAGAAACAGAAGTTCGACGGCAGCCACCACGGCACCGAGCTGGCGAACGCCGACATGGTGGCCCTGGCCTCGGCCTTCGGCATGGCCGGCTATCGGGCCGAGAGCCCCGACGAGTTGGGACGGGCGCTGACCAAGGCCATTGACGATCGCCGTCCCGCCCTCATCGACGTGCCCATGGGCATCACTCCCGACCCCTGGGGGATCGTGATGCGGCCCTGGCAGGGCGCCTGATCAGGGTGCCTGTTCTGGCCTGCTTGCCATGGCTCGTCTGATCAAGGTGCCTGACCACAGGCCCGCTGGCTGAAGCCCGCTTGATCAGGCGAATCCTGCAGCCCGGGTGGCGGGGCCGGCCCACTGCCCGGTTCCGGCGGTGACGCCCCCGTCGACGGGCAGGGCCACGCCGTTGATGAACGACGACGCAGGCGACGCCAGGAACGAGATAGCGGCCGCCACCTCGTCCGGTTGTCCAAAACGGCCCATGGGGACTCGGGCCGCCATGGCCTGGCCGATCGTACGCTTTCGGGTGTCCTCGGTCATGGCGGTGCTGATGGGTCCTGGACACACGGCGTTCACCCTGATGCCGAGGTGGGCCACATCGAGGGCTGCGGCCCGGGTCAGGTTGACCACCGCTCCCTTGGCCGTGTTGTAGGCAAAGACCCCGGTGTCTCCCCCCAGACCGGAAACCGAGGCGGTGACTACGATTGAGGCGCCGGCCTCCATCACCGCCAGACCTGCCTTCAGCCCGAGCGCCACCGCCCGCACGTTGACGTCCATGACCCGGTCGAAGTCGTCCATGGAGCCTCGCACGATGTCGCCCTGAACCAGGATCCCGGCATTGAGGGCAACCGCATCGAGGCGTCCGTGGGCCTCCATGGCGATCTCGACCATGGCCTCGTTGGTCTCCGGCTCGCTCACGCTGCCGGCCAGGGTCAGCACTCCATCGAGCCCACGGGCCCAGGCCAGGGCACCGTCGTCGAGGTCGACGGCAATGACCTGCGCCCCCTCGCCCACCAGGCGGTCCACGCAGGCCCGGCCGATTCCCGAAGCAGCGCCGGTGACGGCAACCACCCGTCCGGCATTGGTTGCCGGAGGCACCGTGGCCTGATCAGCGTTAGCGTTGGTTGGGTCGTCTTGGTTCGCCATGGATGGGCCGCCAGCCAGTCTGTTGGTCAGTTGTTCGGTTTGGTGGCCAACAGGTAATGGTTTGCCCGGTCGGCTTTGATGCCGGTGACCCGTATGTCGACGAATCCGGCGTTGCCCAGCTTCTCGATGGCCAGGTGCTCACCCCACGCCGTGCCCAGCCCGTCACCGTCGGCCGCCAGGGATACGGTCATGCAGTGCATGGTGGAGATGGTGTACATCAACGGGGCGGCGGGCATCTCCAGGTTGTCCTCCAGGTTGCTGGAGGCCTTGGGCTCAACACACAGGTAGGTGCCGCCGGGACGAAGGGCGGCGAAAACCCCGGTGATCATGTCGTCGGGTTTGGCCTGATCATGCACGGCGTCGAAGCTGGTGACGATGTCGAACCGCTCGTGCTCATCCAGGCGGGCGGCGTCTCGCACCACCAGTTCCAGGTTGTCGTTGCCCGCCGCGGTGGCCTCGGAGCGGGCCACCTCGATGGCTGCCTCGGCGATATCGAAGCCGACAAAACGTGACCGTGGAAACTCCGCCGCCAACAGGTTCAGGGCCCGGCCCCGGCCACAGCCGACGTCGGCTAGACGGAGACCGGCGTCGAGGCCGTCGTAGCCACCAGGCAGGAGGGGAACCACCTGATCGATCAGGGCCTGGGTCAATCGCTGGCCGCTCGACTCGGCCATGAGGGTCTGGAATTCGGGGTAGCGGTCATAGGGCACGCCACCACCGTGGCGGAAGGCGTGGATGACGTCGTCCTCGACCTGGGCCAACAGCGGCACGTACTGGCAGTAGGTGGTGAGGTTCAGTGGCCCGGCCGCCCTGGTCAGCAGCCCGGCATGCTCAGCGGGCAGGTGGTAGGTGGCTGTTGCCGGGTCGTAATCGACGATGCCGCCCGCGGTGACCGCCGCCAGCCATTCGCGAACGTAGCGTTCCTGGAGCCCGGCTTGGAAGGCGATTTCCTCCGACGAGGCCGGTTCCATGGCGGCCATGGCGTCGAACAGTTCGGTCTTGTGGCCGATGGAGCACATCAAGGCCAGGGCACCACCGTTCATGATGCCGTTCATGGTCTGGAGGAAGGCGGCGCTTCGCTCGCTGTCGCGCTGCTCACTCAACGGCAGGTGCCCTCGGTGCTGCGCACATCAGAGGCGTTGACCCAGCCGCTGGCCCGATTGCTTTCGATCTGGTACCACTGCTCGCCATTGAGCTCGGCGAAGGTCGTGGCTCGGATGGTGCCCCGGCCGCGACCGATCCGCTCGGTATCAGCCGATGGCGCTTCGTAGACGTCGGCGTTCTTCCTCAACTTCACCTCGCAGTTGGCGAGATTCACCACTGGGCTGGTGGTTGGCGCCGCCGACGTGGTTGTCGCGATCGACGTTGACGTGGTGGCGGTGGTCGTAACCGATGTGGAGGCTCCAACGGTGGTCGCCACCGATCCTCCCGGTGTCGAGGTACCGATCGAGGTTGTCGACGCGTCGCCAGCTTCACTCGTGGTCGGGGTTCGGCGTCCGGGTATGACGGCGGGGCCGACCGAAGCGGGCGTCGGGTCGTTTGGCTGACCCCGACTGGCGCCGCCGCTTTGTTCGGACTGGGCCACCGGCGCCGCCGTCGGGCCTGCGGACAGAGAAAGCGGATCCGAGCCATCGTTGGAGGCGGGACGAAGAAGAAAAAGTATCCCGCCAAGACCGATGAAAACGGCGACCAAAATCAAGGCCAGCGTCGGGCGCTGCCTGTCCAACAGCTCGCGGAACCGATCGCCAAACCCCTGTTCCGGGGCGGGGTGAACGTGATACGTCGGCTCCTGAAGGAACGGCGGCTCAGCGCTGGTTCGGGGGCGTGCGCTTCCCTCGGTGGTGAACACAGTTGCTCAATCTAGCTGATTGGAGGGAGTTCTTCCCACCGTCGGGAGCGCACGAACCCCGTCAATAGGGATCGAGGGGTGTTACCGGCTTAATGTTTGGTTGTCTTTCATCAGGTCAAGTTGCTTGTCGGTCACCGCCGCCATTTCCGGATGGGTCAAAATCCAGAACTTGTCGTTGACGATGGCATCCAGGACCATCGGCCCGACCTCATCAGGCTCCATGCCGTCGGCCAGGGTCCGGGTCAGCAGGTCCCAGAACTTCTCGCCCGCCTCGGTGCCGACGTGCTGGGCTGCCGACTCGGCGTCGCGGTTGCGTTGGCTGTCGACGATGTTGGTGTTGATCGGGCCTGGGCACAGCACCGAGGCCCGTATCGCTGAATCGGCGAGGCGGAGATCCCGCTCCAGGCTGGCCATGAGCGCCACCACGCCGTGCTTGGCCACGTTGTAGGCGCCAAGCGAGGCCGAGGCGTAGAGCCCGGCCATCGAAGCGGTCGAGTTGATGTGGCCTGCCCCTTGGCGTTCCATGATGGGGAGGAACACGTGCACCCCGTGGATCGGGCCCCAGAGATCGACGCCGAGGGTCCAGCGCCAGTCCTCCATCGAGGTGGAGCCGACGGGGTCGCTGACGCCGACACCGGCGTTGTTGCACAGCACGTGTACCTCGCCGAAACGGTCGAGGGTGCTCTGGGCCAGGGCCTCGACCTGGTCAAGTTGGGACACGTCGGTCACTACGCCGAGGGCCTGGGTACCACTGGCCTGCAGTTCGGCCACCACCTCGTCGAGAGGTCCCTGCTCGATGTCGGCTACGACGATGTTCATGCCCTGGGCCGCCAGGGTGCGGGCGATGCCCCGCCCGATTCCACTGGCCCCACCGGTCACTACTGCGGTCTTGCCTGCTAGCTCGATCATGTCTGATCCGATGCCAGGTGCCCGGCCCGGTGGCCGCCGGTCCAGTCCTCCTGGGCCGGGGCGTCGGAGAGCGAACCGAGGATATTGAGTTGCGGTACCTCGCGCATGCTGCGTTTCATCTCGGCAAACCCGGGGAAGGCGGCCAGGGTGGTGACGGCGTTCCACAGAGGAACAGCTTCGGCGTCGCTGGGTACGCGGGAGATCACCGGCCCGAAGAACGATTGCACGCTCGGCTCGGCGCCTGCGCCGGCGTCGTCGGCCGCTGCTCCGGCACTGGGTCGGAAGGTGATGATCGGGGTACCGACATCGCGTCCGGTTCTCGACAGCGCCAGTTCGGTCTCCTCGTCGAGTAGCTCATCCCACGAGGTGTCGTCGAGGGCCTTGGCGTACCTGGTGTCGAGTCCGGCGGCGGTCAGCACCTCAACGGCGTGATCGGTGGTGCTCAGGTGACTCCGCATCCCCGAGCCCTTGGGCTTGTCCCAATAGCTCTCGCCGTAGGCGGTGACCAGCGCCCCCAGCGGCTCGCGACCCAGTTCGGATCGGATGGCGGCCGCTACCCGTAGCATGCGCAGCCCGGCGGTGTGGCCCTGTTCGTATTCGGGTGGGAACTCGGTGGCGTAGTCTTTGTCCTTGTTGAGTAGGCGCAGGGAGATGAAGCGCCAATCGACCCGGTAGTCGGTTTGCGCCGCCACCTGTACCACCCAACGCGAGGTGATCCAGGCGAAGGGACAGACCGGGTCCCAGAAGAACTCGATGTCGTAGGCGTCATCGGACGCACTGTTGGTTGGTTTGGTCTCGCTCAAGGGGTGTTCCTCTCGGTGGGTATTGCCTGCCCGCCCCATCGATCTGGTCCCCATCGGAGGTGGCCGAGGAGCCGGGCACCAATGAGCCGGGGAACCAATGAGATGGTCGACAGCACGGCATCGCCCACATCCAGTTCTGATCCAGGCTGACAGTCTGACCCAAGCACGGGGGTGATGCATATCGAGGTCGGGTCGATGGGGGGTCGGGTCGATGGGGTCGGGTCCCGGGCCCGGTGTCACAATGCTCGGCGTGACCGAAAGTCTCATTCCGACGGGCGGGAATCGACCATTGCCGACGGTCCGGGGCCACGATCGGCCGCCGGCCCCGCTGCTCGGATCGTTGCAGGTTTGGGGTTTCCGGCCGCTGTACGCCGCTGGCTTTCTCTCCGTCACCGCCCGGTGGGGGATGGGGTTCCTGGCTGCCTATGTGGCCAACGAGCTGACATCGTCGCCCCGTGCGGTGCAGCTGACCGGGGCGGCGATGTGGGCGCCGCTGCTGCTGGCCGGTGTGGCTGCCGGGGGCTTGGCCGACCGCTGGGATCGCCATCGCATCCTGTTGGTGGCGTTGGCTGCAGTAGCCCCTGCGGTGGCCGTTGTCGGACTGCTGGAGTTGAGTGGACGCCTGCAGGTTTGGGTCCTGTACCCGCTGATGGTCATGGTCGGGTTGTCATGGGTGGCCGACATGACCTCGCGCCGCACCCTGGTGATCGACATCGTGGGGGTCGAACTGATCGACAACGCTATGGCGCTGGAGTCCTTTGCCAGCGCCATGGGCCTGGCCTCGGGGGTTCTGGCTGGTGGGGCCGTGGTCGAGGTGCTGGGGGTCGGTACGGCTTTCCTGGCCGTTTCCGCCCTTCTGGCGGCATCGGCCGGGCTTGTCGCCTGGTCTTCGCACAGCCACCACCGCTCCATTTCCGAGAACCGGTCAATGAGCCCGGCCACCAGCAGGCAAGGCCTCGCCTCGACGCTGCCGCCCCTGGGTGGTCGGCCGGAGAGGTCCGAGCAGACCAGCCGTACGGGTGGGCGGCAGGGTTTGCTGGTCACCTTGACCGAGGGCCGCGCCCTGGTGGCAGGAAACCGGAGTCTGCGAGCAGGCTTGGGGGTGACCGTCATCGCCAACGTCTTCTACTTCTCCCACACCCCTCTCGTTCCGGTGTTTGCAGCCCGACTGGGAGCAGGCGCGTTCCGAGCGGGGCTGATGGCCTCAGCAGGCGGCGTCGGCATGATGGTGGCCGCCGTCGTCATCATTCGCTTCCAGCCGCCCCGGCGGCCGACCTATGTGGCCGGCGCCGGGTTTGCCCTGCTTGCCGTCATCGGCATCGGGGTTTTTGACTCTTTCATCACCGTCTACGCCTCGCTGCTACTGGCCGCCGTCGGCTTTGGGCTCTTTGCCGCCACCCAATCGGTGGTGGTCATGACCAGTGTCGATGGACGGCACAAAGGTCAGGCCATGGGTTTGCTGAGCATGGCCATCGGCGTGCTACCGATCGGGATGTACTCCCTCGGCGAGTTGGCTGAGCTCGCCGGTCCACCCCGGGCCGTCATCAGCTATGCCTCCGTTGGACTGGTGGTGCTTGCCGGTTGGGTCGCTCTCACCCTCCGCCCCCAGTCCTGAACCCACTTCACTGGCGATCGCCGCCACGCCAACGGAGCGCCACGGGGTGACGAACTGGTCCCGTAGTGCCTCGACGGCCAGGTAGTAGAACGGGAACGCCACCAGCACCAGCGCCGTCGAGGACAGCAACCCGAAGATGATGGTCATACCCAACGCTTCCCAGAAGGGGTCGGACAGGGCAAGGGGGAGCAACCCGGCCACGGTGGTCAGTGAGGTTGCCACCAGAGGGCGGAAGCGTTGACGAACAGCATTCTGTACCGCCGTGGTGCGGTCGTGGCCCGCCCGCCGCTCCTGGTTGGCGAAGTCGACGAGCAGGATCGTGTTGTTGACGGCAATGCCGATGAGCCCGATCAATCCCAACATGACGAAGAAGCTGATGACGTTGCCGGTGAGGAGGAGTCCACCGAAGACGCCGAAGAAGCTGAACGGGATGGCCAGGAAGACCAGCAGCCATTGGCTGATGGAGCGGAACTGGATGATGAGCAGCACCAACATCGACAACAGGGCGATGCCGAACGCCAGGGGCATGGAGGCGAACGACTCCTGGTTGTCCGACTCCAGGCCAAAATCGAAACCCAGGGCGTTGTCGGCCAACCCGAGCTCGGCCAGGCGCTCAGGACCGAACCGGTCCTCGATGAAGCTCTGGGTGGCGCTGGTGGTCGTGCTCACATCGTCGGCGTCGAAACGGGCCCGGACCTCAACCAGACGGTCTCCATCGGTGCGGGCAACGATGTCGGCCAGGGCCACCTCGGTCTCGATGACCCGGAAGCTGGTGCCGTTGGACCGTTCGATGGTGGCGTTGTCGAGTTCATCGACCATGACCTGGGCGGCCGCGGTCAGGGTCGCGATGTCGTCGCCGAAGACCTGAAGCTGGAATGGGAACAGCGCTTCTGGTGGCCCGGCAGAGACCTGGGAGAACGTCACCCGGGCCCGGTCGTAGCCATCGGCCAGGGGGGTGAGGCGTTGCTCGACGAGATCGGGGGCCACTGGCCTGCTGCCCAGCTCGGACAGGGAGAGCTGCCCCAGGAAGCGGCGTTCGTTGCCGAGATAGGTGTAGCCCTGGACCAGTTCCCCCGGCAACGCCTCGGCCGCCAGTTGGTTGACCTCGATGGCAATGGCCTTGGCCTCTTCGATCGTTGTTCCCGGCGGGTAGGTGACCTCGATGGCGATCTCGGTGGAGTCCTTCTGCGGGGGGAAGATGTTGAACCCGACCCGGGGGGCGAACACCATCAACCCGACAACGGTCATGGCCACGCTGAGACCAATGGCCAGCCCACTACGGACAATGCGTTGGCGGCCCGGTGATCCGGGCAGTTCGGCGATGGCGGCCGCCAAGCGTTCCTCCACCCCAGTCAGCACGCCACCGTCACTGCGGGCGGGAAGAATCAGGTAGCGGGCGGCGGTGGGAATGAAGACGAACGACAGCACCAACGACACCGACAGGGCCACGATGACCGAGATGGGCAGGATGCGGATGAAATCGCCGAGGATGCCGCTGATGGCGAGCATCGGAGCAAACACCAGCAGGGTGGTCAGGGTTCCCGACACGCTGGCCGTCCCCACCCGGCCGATGGCGGCTCTGATGACCTCCAGGTGGCTCAAACCCGGGCGCTTGTTGGCCGCGATCGATTCGGTGATGACGATGGCGTCGTCGACAAAAAGGCCGAGGGCGAGAATGATGCCGAACAACGAAACGGTGTTGAGGCTGATCCCGACCAGGTAGAGCACCCCGACCGAGGTGGCCAAAACGGTGAGGATGAACACCGCGGTGACGATCGACGCCCGCCACGAGATCAGCAGCAGGGCGACAATGGCCACCGCCACCAGACCGGTGAGCACGTTCGATTGCAGCGAGCCGATCTGTTGGCGGATCTGAGTGGCGAAATCGAGGGCGACCACGGTTTCGAAGCCGGGCTCAAGCAGTTCCTCATTGGCGGCGGTCTGGAGCGCCCGATCGGTAGCGTCGCGAATGGCCAGGGAGTCGACCTCGTCGGCCGCAACCACACCAATGGCAATCGATGGCCGGAAGTCGAGACCGTCGTCGCCCGGTGCCGTGAGCAGGTTGAACTCCGATTCGCGACTGGTCTGCTCACCGGTGGCGGGGTCGATTCCGCGCGAGATCAGCTCAATCGGCTCGGCCCTCGCCACCTCGGACTCGGCGTCAAAGGTGTCGATGACGGCGGCGGCCGCCGCCTCCAACTCCTCCGCCGACGTACCGACCGGCCCATACAGGCCGACCAGGAGGTCGAACTCGTTCAGGAACTTCGAGGCGTTCACGGCCTCTGCTCCGGCCACGGCCTCAGGGGGTAGCTCCAGGGTGGCCAATGTCTCGTTGATGATCTCGGTGCCTTCGAGTGACGTGGTTCCTGCCTTGAAGGTGGCGATGACCGAGAACGACGAGGCCCGGGCGAAGCTCTGGACTCCTTCGACCTCGGGTCGGTCGGCCACCGCGGTGGCCAACGGTTCGGCAACCTCGGCGTCGACCAACTCGGCGTCGTCGACGAGGTACACCCCGCTGGCGACGGCGATTGGCACGTCGACTGAGGGGAATCCCTCTCGTGGCAGCAGCGTTGTGTAGGCGAGCACCCCGAAGCCCACCGCGCCAACCCAGGCGATCAGCGTGAGAGCGGGGCGTTTGGCGAAGAAAGAAGCCAGTGAGGCAAGCATGGAGGGGCCTTGGCGAGGGGGCGGAGACGGTCAAGATAGCGTCGTTGGTGTGCTTTCCCGTTGACCCATCTTTGGGTGCCGATTGTGTCAACGGGTAGCGTCAAGTACAGGGAGTCGTTGTGCTTGATCTCGAACGTGCCGAGTCCATCCGGTCGCCTGCGGACTATTTTGCCCACGCCCTGGCCGAGGCGCCGGTGCAGTGGAGTGACGCTCATCGGGCCTGGCTGGTGCTCGGTCACGCCGAGTTGGCTGAGGCCTTTCGGGACAGTGGGCGATTGTCGGCCGACCGGATCACACCCCTGGAACGGGTGGCCGCCGACCGCCCGGCGGCTTTCGGGAAGGTGGTCGAGTTGCTGCGGGGCTGGATGGTGTTCCACGACCCCCCGCACCACACCAGGCTCCGGGCTCCGGTGCGCGATGCGTTCACGCCACGAAGGGTCGAGGCGCTCCATGGGCTGGTCTCGGGGGTGGTCGACGAGGTGATGGCGGCCATGCCTGTGGGCACGGTCGACGTTCGCCGCCACTTCGCCGCCCCACTACCGGCCCTGGTCATCGCCGCCGTGTTGGGCGTTGACGGCAACGATCGGGAACACTTCCAACGCTGGTCCGACGACCTGGCCACGATCGTGTTCTCCACCTCGCCCTCAACGGTGCCGGGTCAGGCCGCCATCGAGGCCACCGACGAGTTCAGCGCCTTCTTCGGACGGCTCATCGAAACTGAACAGGCGGCTCCGACGGGCAGCTTGCTGTCGCAACTGATCGTCGAAGCGGGCGACGAGTTGTCGGCCCTGGAGTTGGTTGGGGCCTGCACCTTGTTGCTGTTCGCCGGTCACGAAACCACGACCTCGTTGCTGACCAATGCCGTGGGTCTACTTCTGGAACGCCCCGACCTCATGCAGTGGCTGAGGGATCACCCCGAGGGCGACCGAACAGCGGTGGAGGAACTACTCAGGGTGCTGGGGCCCACCCGGACCATGTTCCGCAAGGCCGCGGTCGATCATGAGCGGGCGGGCCAACTGATCAAGGCTGGTGACACCGTTGCTCTCGTCATGTGCGCCGCCAACCACGACCCCAAGGTCTTCGATCAACCACAGCGGATCGACCTGGGTCGGGACCCGAATCACCATCTCACCTTTGGTTGGGGGCTGCACCACTGCGTCGGTGCCCACCTGGCTCGTCTGGAGGCCCGCCTGGCTCTGCGGGCCCTACTGCAACGTTACGACGAGATCACTGCTGCTGGGCCGATCCCCGCCCTGTCGGGAACGGTGTTGGGCTATGCCCGGGAACCGGTGCTGGTTTCGCTCGGGTAGCGAGGTACAAACCCGTGCTCAGGGATGGATCTGGCGTCACGGGCATCGACCACTGGCCGCTGACCAGCGGGTAGGCGTCGGCCTTGGCGGCGCCGTCAGCTCGTCAGCAGGCGGCGGGTTCCCTGGATGGCGGGCACGGCTGGATCCATCACGAAGCGGGGGGCCGCCAACTCCATGTCGGCCCGGGCCGAAACGGCGACGATGCCGTAGACCGGTTCGACGCCGCTGATTCCGAGCGCATCGGCGTCGAACACGGTGAGTTCGGGCTGACCGCGGTCGGCCGAGGTGTATTGGTAGGTGGGGTCAACCTGAACGATCACGGGGTCATTGCCGGCAACGTTGGTCAGGTGCAGGTTGTCGAACAGTTCGAGATCGCTGCCGACAACCGGCTCGGGGTCGTCGAGGCTTACATCAAGGGCCACCGTGCCGTCGATGCTCACGGTGCCCCTGACCAGTTCGTAGCGGCTGGCGAAGGTCACCTCGGCCAACTGGATGTGGTAACCCCAACCGTCGGCCAGCGCCGCGGCTGCCGCCTCGTTGTTGGTGTAGGACCCGAGCAGTAGGCCCCGGGGCCTGATCCCGGCCCGGACGATGAGACGGACCATGGCCAGGTTGAACAGACCGTGCGGACCCGACGGGAACTGCATGACGGAGAACGTGGCGTAGGGCGGGATGCTGGGATGGCACGACGGTGGGGTGATGGCCAAGGCCTGGGCCTCGTCGACCTCGTAGCTGACCTGCAGGATCCGGGCTCCCGGGAGTTCCCAGGTGGCAGGGTTGAGGTGGGCCACGGTGGGGGCGTTGCTCAGGGCGGTGGCGACGTCGAGGGTTCCAAAGAAGGGCATCAGACACCTGCTGTCGTGTCGGCCACCGGTGAGCCGGCTGCGGCGTCGCGGGCCAGTTGCCTGCTCGCCTCGGCTGTGGTGTCGTCGGTGAAGTGGGGCATGACCTCCGAGGCGAACAGTCGCAGACTGTCGAGCACCTGTTGTTGGGGGATGGTCTCTGCGGTGTTCAGCAGGAACTGCACCCGGTCGACCCCGGTGGCCTCCCACTTCTTCAGTTCCCGGATGATCTGGTCGGGACTGCCAACGGCGATGCCTTCGGGTGGCTCCTTGAGATCACCGGGGGCGGCGGCCCGGCGTCGAGCCCCCGACAGCAGACCGGCGGTGAGATAGGCCCGGGTCGGGTACACCTCCTTGGCCATGTCGAGCTGGCCCGCCAGGTACTGGAACTGGCCCATCATCTGGCGGCCGGTGGTCACCCCGACCTCGCTGTCATCGTGGCAGTACAAGAAGTTGATGGTGTTGAGTTGATCGTTGACGGCTCCCACCGGGTCACAGTTCTGGATGCGGCGCCGGTATTCGGCGACCATGCGTTCCTGTTGGGCGAACGACGAGAAGTTCACCCCCAGGCAACCCATGCCCCGATCGGCGGCGTCGTTCTCGGTGCCGGGGCTGGAAACCGCAACCCACAGAGGAGGGTGGGGCGACTGGATGGGCTTGGGCAACACCGCCCGCGACGGCATCGAGAAGAACTGACCGTCGTGGCGGTAGCGCTCCTCGGTCCACATCCTGGGCAGGGCATGCACGAACTCGTCCCACGTCTTCTTGGTGTCGTCGGGGTTGGCCTCGAAGCCGCCGAGTTCGGTCCAGGTGGCCGAGCGGCCGGTACCCATCTCCAGGCGCCCCCCGGACAAGATGTCGAGCACAGCGGCCCGTTCGGCGATGCGGATCGGGTGGTTGAACTCGGGAACGCAGGTCACGATGCCGTGACCGACCCGGATGTTGGTGGTCTGCATGGCACAGGCGGTGAGGAACAGCTCCGGCGCTGAGCAGTGGGAGTACTCCTCCAGAAAGTGGTGCTCCACCGCCCACACCTGGTCAAAGCCGAGCTCATCGGCCAGGCGGGTCTGTTCGAGCGCGTTCTGGTAGACGATCCGCTCGTTCTCGGCGAACGGACGTGGAACGGACAACTCGAAAAAGATGCCGAACTTCATGGTCAAACCCCCCTGGGTGATCAATGGGCCCAGACTACGTTTGACCGCCTCAACCTCTCAAACTGTCCCGATCGATCGATCGATTGGTCGATCGATTGGTCGGTCAGTCGCCGTCGCGGGCCCAGAGACGGTGGGCCAGTACCCCGTTGGCGTCCTCGATGGCGGCCAGGGCATCACAGATGAGGTCTTCGCGGAATCGACGGCCAACTACCTGTACCGCCGCTGGTAGACCCTCGACGAGGTCGATGCCGATGACCCCGGCAGGCAATCCGAGGTAGTTGATGCCAAAGCTGTAGACCGAGGCGTCAATGAACTGCTTGAACGTTTCGTAGTCGCCGACATCGTAGTTCCAGCGGTACAGGGGCATCATCATGAACGGGGTGAGGACCAGCGGATGCTGGTCGAGGAAGACGTTCCAGTCGCGCATCATGCGGGTCCGGTCACCAAGGTCGACCAGGTAACCGTCGCGATCGAGCAGCTCCGAGGCCCGGAAGAAGTAGCTGAACACCGTCTTCAGATCGTCGCTTCCGTACTGTTGCACCGCCGGGTCGAGCAGGGCTTCCATCTCGGTGCTGCCGGTGCGGAACCACGCCGACGACGGCTCGATGATCGGGGGCGGATCCACCTCGACCACCCGGTAGCCGGCATCCGACAGCAGGCCGGCGGCCCGCTCCACCAGGGCCTTGATGCCGGGGTGGAGGTCAAAACCTGCGCTCTCGGTGGTGACGGCGACGGTGATGGGGCTGTCGAGAGGCGGGCCGTTCCAGGCCACCGGTGGGCTGTTCGGGTCGCGAGGGTCGGGTTGGATCATGACCTCGGTGGCCAGGGCAAGGTCACGGGCGTGGCGGGCGATGACTCCCTGACACGACATGGCCTGGGACAACGGCCCTCGTTCGGCGGTGGCCGTGGCGTTGTAGACCGGCACCCGGAACGTGGTCGGCTTGACCGTGACCAGGCCGTTGGCGAAGGAGGGGAACCGAAGGGAGCCACCGATGTCGTTGCCGTGGTGCAACGGACCAAATCCGGCCGCCGCCGCTGAGCCTGCTCCACCGGAGGAACCACCCGGCGAGGCCTCGTCGTCCCAGGGATTGAAGGTCCGGCCCCGCAAGGGGTTGTCGGTCGTGCCCCGCATGGAGAACTCCGGGGTGTTGGTCCTCCCGACGAAGATCGCCCCCGCCCGGCGCAGGTTACGCACCAGCGGGCTGTCCTCGGTTGCCACCACATCGGCGAAGGCCGGCATGCCGTTGGTGTTCGGGGTGCCGACCTGATCCACGTTCTCCTTGGTTGTCACCGGCACCCCGTGCAGTGGACCCAGCGGCTCGCCGGCGGCAACGGCCCGGTCGGCGGCCTCGGCTTGTTGACGGGCCTCATCGGCCAGGTCGAACACGATGGCGTTGAGCTTGGGGTTCTTGTCGTCGATCCGGCTCAGAACCGATTCGGTGACGTCGACCGCGGTGTAGTCGCCGCCCCTGATTCCGCCTGCCAGTTCAACGGCGCTCTTCTTCCACAGCTCTGACATCGTTGGTCCTCTCGTATCTGGTGTGTGTTGCGTTGGCGCCGGGGCCACCACCGACGCGAGACGGTCACGGCTCCTCGGAGTGGGAGCCTATGGCCGACTCATGGTTGTAGTCATACTCGATCAGGGCGGTGTCGAGCTTGTCCGGATCGAACGTCCAGTACTGGCGGATCTCGGTGATCAGCGAACCCTCGAAGCGGTAGTGCTCCGAGCCTCTGAACACGAACGACCGCCCGTCGGCGGGATTGGTTCCCGTCATCGACCACTCGATGGCGGCCCGGTCGGCTTCACTCACGATGGAATCAACGTGCCAGCGGGCGCCACCCCACCGCTCCCGGACCTTGATCCACAGTGAGGCGATGACATCGGCGCCTTTGGCCGGAGCCAGATTGCTGTCGTAGATCACGGCACCGTCGGTGAAGTGAGCGGCAATGTCCGCAGCCGATCCCTGACCACACGCTTCGAAATAGGTGCTGATACGAGTCTTCTGGTCCACCTGGTGTCTCCTGTCTCCGGGGTGGTTACGGGCTGGTAACCTTTTCTGGCGTCGCTGGGTCTCACTGGTAATGCGGACCATTGTCAGCCGAATTGAGCACGCGGCGAAAGGTGACGGCACGATCACCTTCGTCACGGGCAAGAACCCAGTGACCAAGTCGTGGGCCCAGCTTCACGACGAGGCCAAGGTGATCGCGGCCCAACTGCAGGCTCGGGGCCTGGGTCACCGTCAGCACGTCGCCCTGCTTGGTCCCACCACGGCCGATCTGGTCACCGCGCTGCAGGCGGTGTGGTTGATCGGGGCCACGCCAGTGGTGCTGCCGCTACCGATGCGCCTGGGCTCGCTCGAGGAGTTCACGGCGGCCACCAAGAGCCGCATCGCCGGGGCCGACTGTGCAGCCGTGTTGATCGACCCCGACCTCGCCCCCTTCGTCGAAGCCTCACCCGATGATCCGCCCTTGTACTCCCTGGCCGATTTTGGGGTCGGCGAGGGCCGGGCCGGCGCCGATGACTTCGTGCGCCCCAACTACCACGAGGACGACATCTTCATCCTCCAGTTCACCAGCGGTTCAACCTCGGAACCCAAAGGGGTGACGCTCCCCAACCACGCCGTGGCCGCCAACCTCGATGCCATCCACGAAGCGGCCGAGGTCGACGTCGAAACCGACGTGTTGGTTTCCTGGCTGCCCCTCTACCACGACATGGGCCTGGTCGGGTTCTGCCTCCTGCCCATGAGCACCGGCCTGGACCTGGTGCTCGGCGCCCCCCAGGACTTCCTGGCCTCACCCCAACGTTGGATGGAATGGATCTCGACCTATGGGGGCACGGCAACCGCAGGCCCCAACTTCAGCTACGTGCTGGCCACCCGGGCCATGCGCCGGGCCGACACCACCCTTGATCTCTCCTCGCTGCGCATTGCTCTCAATGGTGCCGAACCCGTCGATCCCGACTCGGTCCGGGCCTTCATCGAAGCCGGGGCATGCCACGGCATGCGGGCCGGAGCGGTGTTCCCCGCCTTTGGTATGGCCGAGGTGGCGATCGCCGGCTGTTTCCCCATTCCCATGACGGGCCTGGCCACCGACACCGTCGACGCGGTGCAGCTCGAAAGCGAGCATCGGGCCGTACCCGTAGATGATTCCCATCCCACCGCACGCGAGGTCGTCATTCTCGGCCGTCCCGTTCCCGGGCTTGAGTTCCGCATCGTCGACCCCGCCTCGGGTCAGGTCCTCGATGAGCGCCAGGTCGGCGAGTTGCAGATCGCCGGGACGTCGCTCATGTCCGGCTACTACAAGCGAGCCGACGCCGACGCTGAAACCTTCGACGGTGACTGGCTCCGTACCGGCGACCTGGCCTACATGGTCGACGGGCAGATGGTGATGTGCGGCCGCATCAAGGACGTCATCATCGTCGGCGGTCGCAACATCTATCCGCAGGACATCGAGCGCGCCGTTGGCGAACTCGACGGCATACGGACCGGCAACGTCATCGCTTTTGGTGTACCTGGTCGCAACGGTAAGGAGCGGGTGGTCGTGGTGGCCGAGAGTCGTGTCGACGATATCGATCGTCTTCGAGGTGAGGTGAGTGAGCAGGCGGTGGCCAGCATCGGTGTTCCCGCCGCCGTAGAACTGGTCAAGCCGGGAAGCCTGCCCAAGACGAGTTCGGGCAAACTACAGCGGGCCCTGTGCCGTACGCAGTACATCGAAGGCACCCTGGTGGCCCTGGTCGCCTGATCTGATCGCCCAGCGCCGAAAACGGATGCGCCTGCTAGCTAATGCCAGCCGCCGTGGCGATGCGGTCAGCTGGGAACTGACCAACCTACTTCTCAATCAGGTTCCCGTTCAGATCCACCAGCACCACGGTTGGGGTGTTAATGACGTTGAACTGCCTCCCCGGTGAGAGAATGACCGCGTTGACCGGGGTCAACATGCCGGTCTCGGTGGCGAACTCAGCCCTTCTGGAGATGAAACCCCCACCAACGGCAACTACTCGGATCTTGCCCAGATTCTGTTGAGCGAACTGCTCAACTCTAGGAGCGGTGCTCCTGCAGGGGCCTCACGTTGGCGACCAGAACCAGAACAAGACCGGTGTTGTGCCGCCCTCCAAGCTCTTCTTGAAATCGTAGAAACTGTTGTTGAAGATAGTTACCGCAGTTCCACCCGAGAAATTACTGGTGCCATCACTCACCCCAACTGGGCCCGGATTGGGTGCAGCGGTAGTTGGCGGAACCGTGGCGGGGGTGGCGGTGGTTACCGTTACGGGAGCAGCGGTTGGAGGTACCGGTGGCTGGGTGGTCGAGGCTGCGGGAGCCGATGGAGCCGTTGCTGCGGGCTGGACCGTAGCGGCTGGAGCTGGAGCGTTGCTGCTGACTCGGCCGCTTCAGCCGACTCGGCCAGCTGTGCCGCCGATGGGTTGGTTGGTCCGGTGTTGGCCGACGTTTGGGGGCGCGGCGGCGGCAGACGTTGCAGCCACGACCGTCGACGGGGATGGGGTTGAATCAAGTGATGTGGTCGTTGAATCAACAACCACCAAGGCCAATTCTGCCTGGGCGTCGCCAACAGTTTCGGCCCCGCCTCCACCACATCCAACCGCGACCAACATCAGCGCGCCGAACGATCCGGCGAACCATGCCTTGCTTTGTACCACGGGCGAACTCCAGACCTACCCCGAGCAACACCCTATTGCAGGCAGAGCAGGATGGATACCAGCGTTACCTTTGCATGCTGTCGCCATTGTTCGGCCTGGGAGCGTCGCCGCTCCGTCGGCGCTGACGCCACTTGGCGTGGCGCAGGGTGACGCCAAGAATGTGGCGGGCGGCAAGCACTGAACCCCTGAGCGTTCCGCTCACCTTGGACCGACCTCCGGCCCGGTGATCCCAGGCCACGGCGATCTCGACGATACGAGCCCCACCATTGGCGCTCTTGACCATCATTTCCGTTGGCCAACCGAACGTCATCTCCTCCATGTCGAGGCGCGTCAACAGTTCGGTGCGGATGGCCCGGTAGGGGCCGAGGTCGGTCACCTGGACGTCGTAAAGCATGCGCATCAGCGCTGCTGAGAGTAGGTTGCCGAAGCGTTGGTGGGGCCCCATCGACCCTCGGGCGATGTGGCCCAGGGTGCGCGACCCGAGTACCAGGTCGGCCTCGTCGGCGGTGATGGGTGCCACCAGTAGGGGCAGCTCCTCAGGTCGAGAGCTGCCGTCACCGTCGAGGTAGACGATGACGGTGGCGCCCAACTTCTGGGCTTCGAGCGAACCGCGGGTACACGCTCGGCCGTAGCCCGCCACTGGTTCGGCCACGACGATCGCTCCCGCTGCGGTCGCCACCCGGGCAGTGTCGTCGGTCGAGCCGTTATCGGCCACGATCACCCACTCGACCGGTTGGGTCAGAGCCCGGCGTACCACCTCGGCAATGGTGCTCGCCTCATCCAGGGCTGGTATGACCACGGCGATTGTCGACGCCGTCGGCGCCCCTGAGTCGGACCAGGTGTCGGGCCGTGGTTCAGGCACCGGGAGTGGGAGGCGACGGGGCGGCAGGACCGTCCCCGGTCAGGTGGGCGATGAGCGCCCTGGTGCGAACGGCATTGGATTGCGAACGGCCCGAAGTCGGGCCCTGGGCCGGCTCTGCGGCCAGTCGCTGCAGGTCGGTGTTGTCGTCGATGTCGTACCAGGAGGCCAGCAGTTTGGTGTTGAGCTGCTGCTTGGCCGCCACCGCCAGGGTGTCGGCCAGCACGGTGGGGGTTGACATCTCCACCGTGGTCACCAGTGGACCGGGTCGGGCCTTGACCCCGACGAGATAGTAGCCACCGTCATCGGCCGGGCCAAGCACGGCGTCGACGTGGTCATCGTCGAGCAGCTCGAAGGCCTGCTCGATAAATGACACCGGCAGAGTTGGGCTGTCGGACCCAATGGCCGCCACCTGCTGGTAACCCCGGTCGAGGCAGGCCCCCATTACGTGGTCGAGTCGTTGACCCAAACCGGATCCGTGCTGGGGGATGAGGCTCATGTCGGCAGCGATGGTCTCGAAGTAGGCCATGGCCTCCACGGGGTGGACCGCAACCACGGGGTCGGTGGACTGCACCCGGCGGGCCAGATCAAGGGTGTCGAGTAACAGGCACTTATAGAGCTGGGCTGCCTTGTCCGCCCCCAGGGCGGGCTGCAACCGGGTCTTGGTCGACCCGGGCTGGGGCCGCTTGGCCATGATCACCAGGGCCCGATCGTGGCGTCGTTCCCCGCTCACGCCTGGTGCTCCGCCACCGGGGTCTCCTGGCGTGGTGGAGGCGCCGATCCCGGCCCGATGGGGTCGGGCGTGTCGACCGGTCCGGGCTTGGCCCGGTCGGCCTTGGGCCCAGAACCCTGAGCCGACCACCGTCGCCGGGCCCGCCACAGGCCAACAGCCTGACCGAGCGATGCCGTGGCCACGCTCAACAGCCCGGTACCGAACAGGGCGGCAAAGACCGCAACGCCCCACATCGTGTGTCGGACGGCAAAGACCGCCGTGGCCAAGGCGTAGAGACCGAGCACTGCTTCGAAGAAGACGATGCGATCAAGGCTCGACTGGTAGCGCCTTGTCCTCCAGCTGCGAACGGCCCCCACCGCGGTCTCGGCCCGGTCCGGGATCGGGGCGGGGGAGAGGGCGGCGCCATCACCGACCTCCAGTCCGAACTTGGCTGTCCGCTCGAATACCGGGTCGGGCGAGGTGGCGATGCTCAGCGCGGCGCGGGCCGTGTTTATCATGAGGCCCGATCCGAACACGATGAGCCCGGCGATGGCGGGCAGGCGGCGGGCTGTGGCTCGACGGTCGCGGCCGAGTTGCACGGCCTGTCCGCTGATGAGGAAGACCGCGGGGGCAAGCGAAGCGGGCGCCAGCAGGTAGCCGAGCGGGCGCCAGGCATCGGCCAGCTCGAAGCGGGAGACGGCCAGGATGATGGCCGGGTAGGCGATGACCACCCCGAGCAGCAGGAGGTGCACGCCGTAGGCCAGCAGGTGGAACGAGGCCTGGAGTTTGGTTGCGGTCGGGACCGGAGACCGCCACACCGACCCCAGGAGTTTGCGGGCACATTCGAGCGAACCACGGGCCCAGCGGTGCTGCTGGCGGCGGAATCCCGACAACTGGGGTGGCAGTTCGCCGGGAACCACCACGTCGGGCAGGTAGACGCCCCGCCAGCCCCGCAGATGGGCCCGGTAGGAAAGGTCGAGGTCTTCGGTCAGGGTGTCATGGTGCCACCCTCCGGCCTCGTGGATGGCGGCCGCTCGCCACACCCCGGCCGTCCCGTTGAAGTTGAACCAGTGGCCCCGCAGGCCCCGGGCTCGTTGTTCAACCAGGAAGTGGCCGTCGATGGCCGGGACCTGCAGGCGGGTCAGCCAGGAGTAGTCGCTGTTGAGATGGCCCCAGCGGGCCTGAACGAAACCGACCGAGTCGTCGGCGAAGTGGGGAACGGTCCGGATCAGGAAATCGGCCGGGGGCACAAAATCAGCGTCGAACACCGCCAGCAGCGAGCCGCGGGCTTCGGCCAGCGAGGCCGACAGGGCTCCGGCTTTGAATCCGGTCCGGTTGTCGCGTCGTAGATGGTGCATGTCGATCCCGGCTTCACGGCCCTTGGCCACCGCCGCCGCCACGACATCGGAGGTCTCGTCGTCGGAGTCGTCCAGGACATGGATCTGCAGTTTGTGGCAGGGGTAATCGAGTCGGCAGGCGGCCTCGATGACACGACGGGCCACATAGAGCTCGTTGTAGATGGGGAGCTGCACCGTCACGACCGGCCACTCGGCTGGGGGCGGTGGGGCCTCGACCTGCCGGTTGCGGTTGCGCCACGACAGCAGCGAGAACCACGTCAGGTTGGCCCCGAAGACGAACAGGGCCAGCGACGCCAGGAGGTAGGCCAGCAGGACCGCGCCCAACGCCACCGACAGTATCGACGACCAGGAAAGATCGACCAGCGAACTCACAACCACGGTTCGCGACCTCCGAGGTCGGCCCTCGGGACCAGCCGTTGCGTCGTTACCACAGCAGATTGCCGGCTGGGGAGTCGCGCCGTGACTGGGTGAGGAACTCGTCCAGGCCAAATCGACGTCCGCCGTAGCCCAGGAACACCGTCACCGCCGCCATGAACAGCAGGATGTAGGTACCGAGCCATTCGTGGCCCCCGAAGTAGGCCAGGAACAGGGTGAGGAAGAAGCCTCCGGCGAGCAGGGTGAAGAAGCGGGTGAGCAGACCCAAGGTGAGGCCGATCCCGATGACGAGTTCGACCACCAGCTGAAGGGGGCCAAAAAACGAGGCCCCAGGAACCACCACGGCATCGAGCAGTGAATGGAAGAAGCCCAGCGAACCGGCATTGCCATCGGGCGAGGCCAACCAGCCGAGGAAGCCTTTGAACTCCTCCGCTCCGTACAACCCCTTGGACACGTTGCTGACCCAGGTGGCCAGCACGATCAAGCCCAGCGTGATCCTGAGCAGGGACACCGCCAGTGACCCTGACTGCTCGTTGCTGGACAGTGCTTGCATCGTGTGTCCTCTCAGGCCTTCTGAGCTTGCTTTGGCCGTTGTCGTTGCCAATTGGTGGCGCGGTAGGTAACGACCAACAGTCTGCCGGGCTCGCAGGCCTGGGCGGTTGTGGGCCGGGTTCGCTCTAGGAGCGGGGTGGTGCGTGCAGATCCTCACTCACGGTGGGGAAGAATACGTTGCGCTTGCTTCACAAGCTGTCCCGAACATCGAGTAGTGGGAGGTCCTGACGCTCAAGGTCGTTGAGGGCCTCGAAGGGCAGCGCCGCTCCCAGGTCGTCGGCTGAGGCCGCCCATTGCTCGAACCACGACCGCTCAATGCCGTCGACATCGTCGACCATGCGCAGGCGGCCCACGTCGTAGGTGGCCGTCAGCGCCTTGACCTCGGCCGCCACATTGGCCGGTGACCGCTGACGGAAGTCGCTGCCGTGGACGGCGTCGACGCACCAGCGGCAATGATAGGGGCAGCCCCGCGAGGTGGAGATGGTCAGCGACCGGTAGCCGTTGGTGGCGTCCCAATGGTCGAGGTAGCGGTCCATGTCAATCAGGTCCCGGGCCGGTAGGGGCAGGGCGTCGAGGTTGTCGATGGGGGGTCGGGGCTGATTGACGACCACCTGGCCGTCGAGGCGTAAGGCGATACCGGGCTCATCACGAAGGGCGGCGACGTCGTCGAGGCCGCGGTCGAGGTGGTCGAGGATGGCCAGGATGGTTTGCTCACCCTCCTGGTGGACGACGACGTCGACGGCTGGGCCGTTGAGGTAGAGGAGGGGATCAGCGGTCGGGTCGGGACCTCCGGCCACGACCAGGGCCCCGGTTGCCGAGGCGCGCTCGGCCAGTTCCAGTGCCGTCGATCGGGTGGGGCCGAGACAGGAGATGCCAACCAGATCGGCCTCGGCCTCGGCGAGGGCGGTGTCGAACGCTGCCCGGTCGCGGGCGAAGGTGGCGTCGAAGATGCTCACATCGTGGCCGTGTTCACGGACATAGGCGGCGAGATAAAGGATGCCGAGCGGGAAGTAGGGGCTGGCCGACGCCTGCTCGGCCGGGCTCTCGGCCAGGAACAGGGGATGAACGAGCAGGATCTTGGCCATCGGCAACCACTGTAGTTGGCCCACCGCCTACCGCCCAGCGGCCCTCACCCTTGTGGGGTCGGTCGTCTCGAAGCGATCGGGGCTCGGGTCCGGAACCAGAGGGCCACGCCGGCCAGCAGGGCGAAGGTCGGGAACCATTCGACCCGACGCACCCAGGCCAGCTCGGCATGGGCGGCGGGATCGAGATAGGTCAGATACGACAGGATCACGGCGAACCCCAGGAAGGCCCAGGGGGCCAACAACCACCAGCGTTCCCCGGCCTCGTCGGCCCCAGGGGCGACGAAGGGGGCGAGAGCGGCCGGCGCGATCAGATACCAGGGGTGCAGGGTCGGTGTCAGCACCACGTAGATCATCATCAGCAACGACATGATTCGTAGCAGCTGGCGATTGCCATTGGCCAGCGCCGCCGCGGTGTTGGCAGCGGCCGTTGTCGCGGCCCCGGTGGTTGCGCCTGCTGATGGTCGGCTTCGCCACCAGAATCCGGCGGCGGCACTGGCCATGGCCAACACCGCGACCAGGCGGGAGGTGGCGCCGGGGTCGAGGGCTCCGGCCCGCCGGGCGATGCCGGACAGCAGGTGGAAGAACTGGCTGTTGAACTGCCATTGCTCGGCGTAGAGGCGCGACGCCCCGAACACGCCAACCCCGGCCAGGGGCTGGCCCAGACCAAGCCCGGGTCCGACGGCGAAGGCCGCAATGGGGACGGCTGAGCCGAGGCCGTAGAGGATTCGCTGGGGCCAGGTCCAACGCCACCACAGCACCACGGCGAACAGCGCGGGCAAACCTCTGGTCAGGGTGGCCGCCGCCATCAGCAGGGGACTGAGAGTCCACGCCATGCCTCGGCCCAGAGTCCGAACCCGGTCGAGAGCCTGAACCCAGCCAGGAGCATGAACCTGGTCCAGGGCCCGATCCGGGCAGGCGCGGTGCAGACGGAGGGTGACAACGGCGGCCAGGGCGGCAAAGACCATGAACGCATCGAGATGGGCCCCATGGGCCGTTTCGACGATGACGAGGGGGTTCCACCAGTAGAGCAGCACCCGTCTGGCCGGTAGTCGGGCGGCGCTCAGCAGCACGACGATGAGGCCCGCCGTTGCCATGTCGAACAGCGACATCACCACCTGGATGACGAGCGGTCGTGGTGGTCCGACGGCGGCGGCCAGGGCGAACACCCCCTGGGTGGCTGGAAGGTACGGCGTGCTCATGACCGGATTGTTGACGAGGTCGCGGATGGGGATGTGGTAGGCGTCGAGCTGGGGCGAGGCCACGATCTGGTCATAGGGATTCACCCCACTGGTCAGCAGATGACCGTCCCACAGGTAGCGGTACACGTCATCGCTGAGGGTGGGCTCGGTCGACCACAGCACAACCCTGGCCACCAGGGGAACCAGCCAGAACACGGCGGTGGGGATGGAGCGTCGCTCGCTCGACCACAGGGCCAAGCCGAACCCGAGCCAGGCCAGCCAATACCAGGCCACCGTTTGCGGCACGTAACCGTCGCGCAGGGTTCCGGTCACCTGGTCGAGGGTGACCAGTCCGCCGTAGGCGACCACCGTGAGTCCGGTGGCCGCCAACAGCACCCAGTTCCGGGACCTCGGTTGGAGTATCAGGCTTCCTTCAGGTCGGCCATTACCTGTTGCCAGCGTTCGGGATCGCCCTTGTAGGGGGCGTAGAAACTGATGCGTTCGATGACGTCGCCGTAGCGATGGTGCAGCTCGGGGCCGATCTGCTCGGGTTGGCCGACAACGGCGAAGGTGTTGAGCACCTCGTCGTCGATGATGGTCCCCATCTGCTCCCACTGGCCCTGCTTGGACATGGCGTTCAGTTCTTCCTGGAGACCACCCCAACCGTGGATGTCGAGTACCGGCCGGTAGGCGGGCGTCGAGCCGTAGAACGAGATCTGCTGCTTGGTCGCCTTGGCTGCGGCCTCGATCTCGTCGTCGTTGTTGCCGGTGACCACAAACGACGGCCCCACGATCTCGAATCCCTCCATGGTCTTGCC